>OGGR01000236.1_pt1 | contig 44092 bp, 39 predicted proteins | sample 1571321 | NCBI WGS metagenome assembly OGGR01 (sample SAMEA2582048, study PRJEB24529) | metagenome | biome: Human gut stool | place: China | collected 2011 | reverse complement strand
CATGGCCGGCTGTTCTCACTGTGGCGAGCCGGTGCTCGCCACCGCCCCTGCTGCTTGCATTCTGCATTCAGGGGGGCATAACGCATGACCCCCTGTTTTCACTGTGGCGAGCCGGTACCCGCCAATAGTGGCTATTCCCTCGAGATAAAGGGGATTGTTCGCCCCATGTGCTGCCCCGGTTGTCAGGCGGTGGCAGAAACCATCATGGAGTGCGGCCTCGCCAGTTACTACGATCACCGCACAGCCCCCGGTACCAAGGGGGATCTGGTGCCCGAGGAGCTGGCCGCCCTCACCCACTACGATCTGGCAGAAGTGCAACAGGAGTTTGTCACCGACAGCGGTACCCTTCGCGAAATCCAGCTGACGGTGGAGGGGCTCACCTGCGCCGCCTGTGCCTGGCTTATCGAACGTCACCTGATGACCCTTGGCGGCCTGCGCTACATCAACGTCAACACCACCACCCACCGGGCCCGCATCAAGTGGGATCCAGACCAGCTCTCCCTGAGTGACATCCTCAAGGGATTTGCCCAGATCGGCTATCGCGCCTATCCGTTCCAGACCCATCAACAGGAGGCGCTCTACGCCAAAGAGGTGCGCAGCTATATGTTCCGGCTGGCTCTGGCAGGGCTTGGTTCAATGCAGGTGATGATGTGCGCCGTGGCCCTCTACATGGATCTCTTCATCAGCGTTGAAGATGAGTTCATGGTCTACTTCAAGTGGATAAGCCTGCTGCTCTCCACCCCCATCATGATCTACTCGGCCCAGCCCTTTTACGTGGGTGCCTGGCGCAGCCTGAAACAGGGTCACCTGTCGATGGATGTGTCGGTGTCGCTGGCGCTGATCGGGGCTTTTATCGCCTCCATGTGGGCCACTGTGTTCAATACCGGTGAGGTCTATTACGACTCCATCACCATGTTCGTCTTCTTCCTGCTGCTGGGGCGCTTTCTCGAGTTGCGGGCCCGGCGCAAGGCGTCGGAATCGAGCTCCAACCTGGCACGACTGGTGCCCATCATGGCGACCCGCATCGATGATGAAGGGGAGCATGAGGTAGCGGCCAAGACCTTGCAGGTCGGCGATCGGGTACGTGTGCTGGCTGGCGCCACCTTGCCGGCGGACGGCATCATTGTCGAAGGACAAGCCAGCATTAACGAATCCATGCTGACTGGTGAACAGCTGCCCCTGCTCAAACAGCCCGGCGATCAGGTCTATGCCGGCACCATCAACACGGATGCCCCGCTGCAGATCCGGGTCAGCCACCGTATCGAAGAGTCGCGGATCGCCCAAATCATGCGGCTGCAGGATCACGCCCTCGATGACAAACCAGCCATCGCCCAGATGGCGGATCAGCTGTCGCGCCACTTTATTCTGGTGCTGCTGATCATTGCCGTCGCGGTCTGGACCTTCTGGCACTTCCATCAACCGGATCAGGCGTTCTGGGTCACTCTCGCCGTGCTGGTTGCCACCTGCCCCTGTGCCCTGTCGCTGGCCACCCCGACGGCACTGACCTCGGCCACCGCCAATCTGACCCGCAACGGCATTCTCCTGCGCCGTGGTCATGTGCTGGACGTGCTGACCAAGGCCAACCGGATCGTGATGGACAAGACTGGCACCCTGACCACAGGGGAGATCAGTCTGACAGGCACCACCACCTTGGCAGAGATGGACGAGACGCACTGCCTCGCCATCGCCCAGGCCATGGAGGCGCAATCCGAGCACCCCATTGCCCGCGCCTTCCGGCTGCCCGCCGACAGTATCAGTGTGCTGCCATCCGCCCGCGAGATCACCCCGGTCATCGGTCACGGCATCACAGCGCTGGTGGATGGCGTACGCTACCGCATCGGCAGTGCCCGCTGGCTTGGGCTGGATCCGGCGCAAGAACGCGGCCGCGGTCTGGCTATCTATCTGGCCGACGAGCAGCAGGTCTTGGCTCGCTTCAATCTGGAAGATACCCTGCGCCCCGATGCCAGGGCGCTGATCGCGGCATTCAAGGCGGCAGGTCTGCAAACTACCGTGCTGACTGGCGACAGCTCTCTGCAGGCAGACGAGATTGCCCGCGAGCTGGGCGTGGATGAGCTGGTCAAGGGGGTCTCGCCCGATGGCAAGCTGTCCTACCTCAAGACCCGGGAAGCCCAAGGGGATATCAGCATCATGGTGGGCGATGGCATCAACGACGCGCCGGTACTGGCCGGGGCGCACGCCTCGTTTGCCATGGCTGGTGGTACCGATCTGGCGAAAAACAGCGCCGACGCCATCCTGCTGGCCGATGACCTGAGCCGACTGCTCGAGGCCAGAGTGCTGGCAATGCGTACCCGCAAGATCATCATCGAGAACTTCGCCTGGTCCATCGGTTACAACCTGCTGGTGCTGCCGCTGGCAGCCTGCGGCTGGCTGCCCCCCTATCTGGCGGCGGCGGGCATGTCGCTCAGTTCACTCATCGTGGTAACCAACTCCATGCGCCTCAACCGATGAGGCTGGTGGCGGAAAATAGCTGAAAATGTGGCCTGCCTCCGATGCTGGCCACATTTCTAATTGATAGCGGCTGGCCCTCTGCCCGAACAGGGTTACCATAGGGGACGCTTGCCAAGGATGAACGCCAAGGTACCTCTCATGAATATAATTTTTGTCCTGATCCCCATCGCTATCCTGTTTGTGATCATCGCCGGGGTCGTCTTCTTCTGGGCCATTCGCTCCGAACAGTTTGAAGATCTCGACCGGCAGGGTTCCAACATCCTGTTTGACGAAGAGCAACCTGCCCACAAAACCGTAAAGCCTGCTGACCATGACCCACAACCTTGATCTGGCCGGCGCCCTGCTGGTCGGACTGGCAGGCTCTGCCCACTGCATCGGCATGTGTGGTGGCGTCTCCGCCGCGCTCTCCATGGCAATCCCAGCCAACAAGCAACACTTCTGGGGGCGGCTTGCCTATCTGCTCAACTACAACCTCGGCCGGATCCTGAGCTATGTGATTGCAGGTGCACTGGTGGGCGGCCTGCTCGCCACCACCAGCGAGCTAGGCGCAGGCAAACACGCTATTGCCGGCTTGCGTCTCGTTGCAGCGCTATTGATGATTGCGCTTGGTCTCTATCTGGCGGGCTGGTGGCAAGGGATCTTGCTGCTGGAGCGGCTCGGCGCCAGACTTTGGCCCCGTATCAAACCGCTGGCGGGCAAATTTATCCCCTTCACCTCACCGCTGCAGGCATTGCCCTTTGGCATGGTGTGGGGCTGGCTGCCCTGCGGGCTGGTCTACTCGATGCTGACCTGGAGCGCAGCGGCCGGTTCGGCCAGTGGCGGGGCGCTCGTTATGCTCTTTTTTGGTCTCGGCACCCTGCCCACCCTGTTCGCGTTGGGCGGGCTCGCCGATCGCTTGAGATACTGGCTCACCATGCGCAGTTTGCGCCTTGGCGGTGCCCTGCTGCTCATTTTGTTCGGGGTACATACCTTCTGGATTGGCATTGCTTCCTTTTGAAACCCTATCCAAAACGGATGAGTTGATGGTAAACTTGTTTGATATAAATCAATTATTCGTATGAGCCTATGATCCCGGAAAAGAAACCTGGCAGACGTATCCAGAGCGGTGGCTGTGCAATTCATTGCCAGGATTGCAGCATCAGTCAGCTCTGTATTCCCTTCACTCTGAACGACAACGAGCTTGATCAGCTGGACAGCATCATCGAGCGCAAGAAGCCGATCCAGAAGGGTGAAGAGCTGTTCAAGGCTGGCGATGAGTTCAAATCGCTCTATGCCATCCGTTCCGGGACCATCAAGTCTTACACCATCACCGAGCAAGGGGATGAGCAGATCACTGCGTTCCACCTCGCTGGCGATCTGGTCGGTTTTGATGCCATCAACAAGCAGGCCCACCCCTCCTTCGCCCAGGCGCTGGAAACGGCCATGGTGTGCGAGATCCCCTTTGAAGTGCTGGATGATCTCTCCGGCAAGATGCCCAAACTGCGCCAGCAGATCATGCGTCTGATGAGCAGCGAAATCATGGGCGATCAGGAGATGATCCTGCTGCTCTCCAAGAAGAATGCTGAAGAGCGCCTCGCCGCCTTCCTTCACAATCTGTCGGTACGCTTCTCCGAGCGCGGTTTCTCCGCCAAGGAGTTCCGTCTCTCCATGACCCGTGGTGACATTGGCAACTATCTGGGTCTGACTGTCGAGACCATCAGTCGTCTGCTCGGCCGCTTCCAGAAGTCCGGTCTCATCAGCGTCAAAGGCAAATACATTACCGTGCTGGATCAGGTCGCGCTGGGCATGATGGCCGGTGCAACTCGCCCGCCCTGCGGCTGATTTTCCGCTTACCCTCTCACTTTTCTCCTGCTTTTCCTGCCGGATCCTTTCCTCTGGAATGTGATCCGGTACGTTCCCCATTCCCTCCTCCTGCGCTAAGCTGTAATGGCTAAGATTCTGCTGTCATTGGACTTTTCCAAGGAGGAGAAGATGGTCAAATATCAGAATATTCTGGTGGTTATCAATCCAGAAGAGGAGCGTCAAATCGCCCTCGAACGGGCAGTCAAAGTCGCCGAGCTGGACGAAAACGCCCATCTGACCCTGCTGCTCACCATCTATGACTTCTCGTATGAAATGACTGCCATGCTCTCGGTGGACGAGCGGCAAGAGATGCGCGATGGCGTCATTTCACAGCGACGTGAGTGGCTGGACGAGATCCTGACCCCCTATCGGGCACAGGGGATCGAATGCGAAGTGAAAGTGGTCTGGCACAATCGTCCCTTCGAGTGTGTCATTCAGGAAGTGCTGGAGCAGCGCCACGATCTGGTGGTCAAAGCCACTCACCATCACAGCTTCCTGCAAACCTTCATCTTTACCCCCACCGACTGGCACCTGCTGCGCAAATGCCCCTGTCCGGTGCTGCTGGTCAAGGAGGGTCACTGGCAACGGGGCGGCAACATCATCGCCGCCATCAACTGCTCAAGCGACGATCCGGATCAGAAACTGCTCAACGAACGGATCACCCAGGAGGGGAGTGACATCGCCGAGCTGCTGGGCTCCAACCTCTATCTGGTCAACACCTACCCGGGCACCCCGGTCAACGTGGCCATCGAGCTGCCGGAGTTTGATCCCAACGCCTACAACGAAGCGATCCGCAAACACCATGAAAGCCTGCTGCTCAGCCATGCCGACAAGTTCGGGATCGGTCATCTCTGGACCCGGGTGGCTGAAGGGCTACCGGAAGAGGTGTTGCCGGATATGGCCGAAGAGCTCAAGGCGACCTTGATGATCATGGGCTGCGTCGGCCGTACCGGGCTTTCTGCTGCTCTGCTCGGCAATACTGCCGAACATGTGATTGACCGCCTCTCCTGCGACATCCTGATCCTCAAACCGGCCGACTACAGCTGCCCGGTCGACAGTCGTCGCAATCAATCATAAGGTGCCTGGCACCTTGCCCTCCCCCGGGACATGGCTATAATAACGCGCTTATTTGTGTCCCGGGTTTTACGAGCATGCTAGAAGAGCTGAACGCCAAAGAAAAATACAGTTTCAACAAACTGCAGAAGCGCCTGCGGCGCAACGTAGGTCAGGCCATTGCCGACTTCAACATGATTGAAGAGGGCGACAAGGTCATGGTCTGCCTCTCCGGCGGCAAGGACAGCTTCGGTATGCTCGACATACTGATGAGCCTCAAAGCCAGTGCCCCCATCCATTTCGATCTGGTTGCCGTAAACCTAGATCAGAAGCAGCCCGGCTTCCCCGAGCATGTACTGCCCGAGTATCTGGATTCCCTCGGCATCGAGTACAAGATAGTCGAGGAAGATACCTACTCCATCGTCAAGGAGAAGGTACCGGAAGGCAAAACTACCTGCTCTCTTTGCTCACGGCTGCGCCGCGGTATTCTCTACCGCACCGCCCAAGAGCTGGGTTGCACCAAGATTGCCCTTGGCCACCACCGCGACGACATCCTCGAGACCCTGTTCCTCAACATGTTCTACGGTGGCAAGCTCAAGTCCATGCCGCCCAAGCTGGTGAGCGATGATGGCAAGAACGTGGTGATCCGCCCGCTGGCCTACTGCAAAGAGAAGGATCTGATCCGCTACGCCGACGTCAAAGCCTTCCCCATCATTCCGTGCAACCTGTGCGGCTCGCAGGAGAACCTTCAACGTCAGGCCATCAAGCAGATGATGCAGGATTGGGATCGCCGCTTCCCCGGTCGTATCGAGACCATGTTCACCGCCATTCAGGACGTGATCCCGAGCCACCTGCTCGACCACAAGCTGTTTGACTTCAAGAGCATCAATCGCGACTCCGGCATCATCGATGGTGGCGACAAGGCGTTTGATCCGCCCGAGATGCCAAAGGCGCCGCTGCTGGACATCGACGAGATGGACATGCTGGATGTGATTGAAGTGCGCTAAGCCGCGCTCACAGTAGTAAACGCCAAACAATAAAAAAGGAGCGATCATCGCTCCTTTTTGCTTTCTGGATTGGCCTGTCACTGCGGTGACAGCGCAACCGATCTCACCCTTTATGCAGCCAGGGGGTCAGTCGCAGCACGTCAGCCTGCAGGCGCAGTTGCCCGGCGGCGAACGCGGCCAGTTGCTCATTGCTCAGCAGCAGGTGGCCTTCCTGCCAGGGCAGTGCTTCCTGGCGGGCACCATCAATCAGATAAGCAGTTCCGCTCTGCTGCACCAGGGTAATGCGCACCCCTTCCATCTTCGGCAGGAAGTGCTTGCCGACCATGCCCGCCATCTTGTCGAGCAGCGACTGCATCTGCTGCTGACGGGCCGCCAGCTCGGCCACCGGCAGCTCGGGTCCGTTTGGCGCATCGGCCATCACCTGTACCGTCATATCGCATGTGGCGTGCTCTTCTTTCAGGCCGACGGTCACGATCCCCTTGTCAAGGTTGAGATCCTCATCAAAAGGCAGTCGCAGTTCACTATCAACCGTTACCTCGCCCGCGACCTCCTTGCTGTCGGTTGCAACCCGGGCAAAGGTGAGGCCACAGCGCTGACCATTTTGCGGATCGGTCAGATAAAACCCCAGTCTGGCGTGACCAAACTCCCCTTTGGCAAAGGTCTTCATCTGGCTGTAGAAGGTGCTGTATTGCAGATCCAGCACCGGCTCAGCCAGCGCCAGCCCAGGCAGCAAGAGCGTGGCTAGCAGACTCTGGCGCACAGCCTTGGTCACTCCATATCGACGGGTCATTCAACATCCTTTTGCATCATGCATTGAAATGGTTGGGGCCTTCTGTCACCTCGTTAACCTCTACCCCCACCCCGCAGAGATCCCGATAGAGGATCCCCTTGCAGTTGAAATAGAGCGGTGCCACCCAGATAAGCCCCAACCCCATGGGGATCAGAGCCAGGAAGAAGAGCGCGGTCATCACGCCGTGGAACAGCACAATGCTGGGCCAGCCGCGAGCAAAGAGTTTGAGAGAAACCAGAATGGCCTGGGGCGGCGTCAGGCCACGCTCCAGCACCAGCGGGACGGTAAAGAGCAGCCCCATGCCGATCAGGGCCGAGGGAATGAAAGAGAGCACGGCGGGCAAGCCCAGCAGATCGAATAGCGGGCCAAACAGGCTGGTGAGCAGGCTGCCAAGCAGGCTCAACATGCCGAGGCGCACAAAGTGGCGGAAGAAGTCGAACACCTGGTTGGCACGGGCGCGCACCCCGACCGACTGCTGCAACCCCAGCATATCGAGGGAGCTGGTCATGGGGGCCATCACCACCGTCATCAGCAGGCTCAGTACCATGGCCACATTCATCTGGCTGTCATCCCCCAGATAGGGCAACAGCAGCACATTGCTGAGCAGGATCCAGATCGCCGTCACCCCGACAATCGCCAGCAGCAGGCCAAATCCGGTACGGCGGGTCTGTTGCCATCCCTCCTGGATGACCCCTTTCAGATCAAGGCGGTAGCCCTGGTTCAGAGACTGCTCAAGGGAGCCGCCAATACGCATTTTATTACTCAATTGACTATCCAATATCGAAAACGACCAAATCAGGTGGCACATTATAGCGATTTGGTCTGCTATTCGTAGCCGTTTTTCCTGCGCACTTGCGGCTAATTCGGGCCAAAAAGCCTTTAATTTCATGGATTGGCTGCATAGAATGCGGCCCTCTTTCAACACGATGGCCACTGGCTGGGGTGAGACTGGCGGATGATGAACAATCCACAGGTAATTGTCGCGCTGAACAAGATCAGCAAAAAATACGATGGCAAGGTGATCCTGAGTGACCTTGACCTTGAAATCTATGACGGTGAATTTCTTACCCTGCTGGGCCCCTCCGGCTGTGGCAAGACCACCCTGCTGCGCCTGCTGGCCGGGCTCGAATCGGTCGACGGTGGCACCATCCATCTGGCCGGTGACGAGATCACCCATATCCCCGCCGAACACAGGCACATCAACACCGTGTTCCAGAGCTATGCGCTCTTCCCCCATATGACGGTGTTTGAAAACGTCGCCTTTGGCCTCGAGATGCAGAAAGTGCCGGCCAGCGAGATCCGCCAGCGGGTCGAGGAGACCCTCGCCATGGTGCAGCTCACCGAGCTGGCCAACCGCCGCCCGGATCAGCTCTCCGGCGGCCAGCAGCAACGGGTCGCCATCGCCCGCGCCGTGGTCAACAAGCCCCGCCTGCTGCTGCTCGACGAATCCCTCTCGGCGCTCGACTACAAGCTGCGCAAGCAGATGCAGAGCGAGCTCAAGGCGCTGCAACGTCGCCTTGGCATCACCTTTGTCTTCGTTACCCATGATCAGGAAGAGGCCCTCACCATGTCTGATCGCATCCTGGTGATGGAGGGCGGCAAGATCATCCAGCGCGGCACTCCGCGCGATATTTACGAATCGCCAGCCAACCTGTTCGTGGCCCGCTTTATCGGCGAGATCAACGTGATGGATGGCAAGCTGATCAGCCAGTGCGAACCTGGTATCTGGCAGGCGGAGGTAGAGGGGCGTGAATGCCTGCTCCATACCGCCTTGCCGTTCCAGCCAGACGACAAGGTGCTGGTGCTGCTGCGCCCGGAAGATCTGCGCATTCTCGATCAGGATGACGATCAGAGCGGCGCGCTGCGGGGCAATATCCGCGAGCGCAACTACAAGGGGGCGACGCTGGATTCGGTGATCGAGCTCGAAAGTGGCAAACAGCTGCTTATCTCCGAGTTCTTCGACGAGGATGACCCCGACTTTGACTATCGCCTGGGTCAGGAGGTGGCGATCCACTGGGTCGACAGCTGGGAGGTGGTGCTGCCCTATGAGCCTCACTAATCTGCGGGTAGCGCACAGCTTTGCCCACAACGGCTTTCGCAATACGGCTATCGCGCTGATCCTCGGCTGGCTGACGCTGTTTGTCTTCCTGCCCAACCTGATGATCATCGGCGTCAGCTTCCTGACCCGTGACGAGTCCGAGCTTATCGCACCGCTCTTTACCCTGAGCAACTATGGCCGCCTGTTGGACCCCCTCTATTTCGAGGTGCTGCTCCACTCCCTCTGGCTGGCGCTGCTCGCCACCGCCATCTGCCTGCTGGTGGGTTACCCCTTTGCCTGGCTGCTGGCCCATCTGCCAGCGCGTATCCGCCCGCTGCTGCTGTTTCTGGTGGTTGTGCCGTTCTGGACCAACTCCCTGATCCGCACCTATGCGCTGAAAGTGCTGCTCGGCACCCGGGGGCTGATCAATGGCTGGCTGCTGGATCTGGGGCTTATCGAGCGACCGCTGCAGATGATGTATACCGAGGTGGCCGTCATCATCGGGCTGGTCTATGTGCTGCTCCCCTTTATGGTGCTGCCGCTCTACTCCAGCATCGAGAAGCTGGATGGCCGTTTGCTGGAGGCGGCGCGGGATCTCGGCGCCAACGGCTGGCAGCGGCTGGTGCGGATCATTTTGCCCCTCACCCTGCCCGGCATCATCGCCGGTTGTCTGCTGGTGTTCCTGCCCGCCATGGGGATGTTCTACGTCTCCGACTTGCTGGGTGGCGCCAAGCACCTGCTGATCGGCAACCTGATCAAGACCCAGTTCCTCAACAGCCGTGACTGGCCCTTCGGCGCCGCCATCAGCGTGATGCTGACGGTACTGATGGCGCTGTTGGTCTACTGCTACTGGCGGGCGGGCAAACTGCTCAGCAAGAAGGGGGAGCTGGCATGATGCGCGCACTGAAGGCTCTGTTCCTGCTGCTGGTGTTTGGCTATCTCTATGTGCCCATCGGGGTGCTGATCGCCAACTCCTTCAACCTGTCGAAATATGGTATCGACTGGCGCGGCTTTACCCTGGGCTGGTATGAGAAGCTGTTTGCCAGCGCCAGCCTGATGCAGGCGGCCCAGCACTCCCTGACCATCGCCGCCCTCACCGCCACCGCCGCCACCCTGATAGGAACCCTCACCGCCGTGGCGCTGTTTCGCTATCGCTTTCGCGGCAAGCAGTACGTGAGCGGCATGCTGTTCGTGGTGATGATGTCCCCCGATATCGTGATGGCCATTTCGCTCCTGACCCTGTTTGTGGTGACCGGCATTGCGCTGGGCTTCTGGTCGCTGCTGATCGCCCACATCACCTTCTGCCTGCCGTTCGTGGTGATCACCGTCTACTCACGGCTGTGCGGTTTTGATGTGCGGATGCTGGAAGCCGCGCGGGATCTGGGGGCTGGCGAGTGGATCATCCTGCGCCGCATCATACTGCCGCTGGCCCTGCCGGCGGTGATGGCCGGCTGGCTGCTCTCCTTTACCCTGTCGCTGGACGACGTGGTGGTGAGCTCCTTTGTCACCGGCCCGGCCTACGAGATCCTGCCGCTCAAGATCTACTCCATGGTCAAGGTGGGGGTCTCTCCCGAGGTCAACGCCCTGGCCACCCTGATGCTGGTCGCCTCCCTCGGGATGGTGCTGCTGGCGCAACTGTTACTTCGTAAACGGCAGGGTTGACCCTGCCCGTTTCGTCCCCGCCACCTTTGGCGAACTCTGTCACGGTGGGCCGCAAGGCCCCATAACCCCAAGGAGTTGTTGATGACAATCCAACACAAGGCCGGCGCCCTGCTGGCAGCCGCCCTCACCCTCACCACCCCGCTGCTGAGCCAGAGCGCTCAGGCGGCCGATGACAAGGTGGTCTACTTCTACAACTGGTCGGAATATGTGCCGGACGGCCTGCTGGAGCAGTTCCAGCAAGAGACCGGCATCAAGGTGATCTACTCCACCTACGAATCCAACGAGACCCTCTACGCCAAGCTGAAAACCCATGGCGACGGCTATGACGTGGTGGTGCCCAGTACCTACTTCATCTCGAAAATGGCCAAAGAGGGGATGTTGCAGCCGCTGGATCGCGCCCAGCTGCCCAACTTCAAGCACCTCGACCTCACCCTGCTCAACCACGAGTACGACCCGGACAACCGCTACTCCATCCCCTATATCTGGGGCGCAACCGGGATCGGCACCAACACCGACATCATCGAGCAGCCGGTCACCAGCTGGAAGCAGCTCTGGGCACCGGAGTGGAAAGAGAGCCTGCTGCTGATGGACGATGCCCGCGAGGTGTTCCATATCGCGCTGGTGCAGCTGGGCTACAGCCCCAACACCCAGGACAAGGCGCAAATTGCCGAAGCGTACGAATACCTGAAAAAGCTGATGCCCAACGTCAAGGCGTTCAACTCCGACAACCCGGCCGACCCCTTTATCGCCGGTGAGGTCAATATCGGCATGCTGTGGAACGGCTCGGCCTACGGCGCCCAGCGTGAATATCCCTCCATCCAGATGACCTACCCCGAAGAAGGCGCCGTGCTCTGGATGGACAACCTCGCCATCCCGGCCAAGGCCAAGCATGTGAAGGAAGCCCACGCCCTGATCAACTTCCTGATGCGCCCCGATGTGGCCGCCAAGGTGGCCGAGGCAATTGGCTACCCCACTCCGGTCAAGGATGCCATTCCCCTGCTCACCCCGGCGTTTCGCAACAACCCCATGGTCTTCCCGAGCGACGAGATCAAGCGCAAGGGGGAGTTCCAGTCCGATGTGGGGGATGCCTCACGCCTCTATGAGCAGTACTTTCTACAGTTGAAAGCCATGGTGGCCAAGGCCGGTTAAGTCGGCGGTTAATAGCTCCTGACGGGATTAATGGATAAAGGGGGCAATTGCCCCCTTTTACATTTCTCGCGCCTTCAACACCTAACAACGACAACAAACCGATCGAGGTATGCTGAGTGCATCACCGACCATACAAAACTGGGCGCGACCAAACAACTTAACCCAACGTATCAGCCTGCACTCCATCAAGTCATAATCGATCTACTCTCAGGAAACACTAAAACCTAATAAAGGTTACGGTACACCATCAAATTTGTGACAAATATTACATAACACAATAGTGTTCACGTTTAGTTAGATAATCGGTTTTCGTACTTTCCGAGCAAGTGCGACTAATGCTATGAATCGTTAGCTATCCAACAAAGCAAGGATGCTTTAACTGCTGTATATATAATTTGAAATTCCGTTTGATAATACAGATAACACTATTGTAGTCAGTATATAGCAGAGTGATTTTTTTAGATTGCTTCTTACACTACCTTCAGATTCTCTTGCCAATCGAAGGTCAGCGCCAGAGAAATTTACGTATGAAAGCTGATAGATAGCATCTAAATGGCGCTCTGATTTATAGCCAATAAAATGACCAATCTTAATCAATAAGAAGTTAAATAAAATAGCGATAAGAATAAATGACGCTGTAGTTGAAGGCTCCATGTTTTCAAAATAGATTGGCAATTGCTTTTGTGTATAGAAAACTCCAACGAAAAGTAATCCATACTTTCCCAGTACTGGTAGAAACTTTGATAAAGGCCTAGCTTTTTTCAAAACTGGACTCATACTCGTCACTTCAAGGCAATCGATCCAGTTTTTTATTACTGACACAAATGAATTAGCAACTGTAATATCAACAAAATCCACTGAAACCCTACAGGTAAACTTACTTTCAAACTGCCATAAAGGTATAGAGAATGGGTAGTCATTCATATGCTCTTTCATACCTTCTACTTTCGCAGTGCGTGAAATCAGCAAGACATTTATTTTATACTCTTGAGGCTTATTAGTTTTTGGCAGAATAACAAGAATATTATAATTGATGGCAATCTCTTCAACAGGCTGACCCTTGGCCCCTGCATGTGCCATGAATCGTTCAATTGAACTAAATCTTTCGCTTGAATCATTTACGTATCCAACTGAAAATGATGCGTTTGCAGATTGTACATTATATTGTGCCGTGGACTGAATGATTCTATGATGCAGTTGATTAACATCTGACTGAGTAAGAATAAACGATGGATTGAACTCTTCTGTTAATTTTTCAGATTTTCCTGTTATTTCATTATAAAAGGCTTGAGCTAGTTTAAAACTAATGGCTTGTTGAGAACTATCATCACCAAGAATAACATCATTGCTTCCAGAAGCACTTGAGTTTATAACCTTCGTCATTTTTACCCCCATAAATAATGACATATGATAATTTAAATGCCCACACTATTTTTCGAGCAACCAATTAAGATGTTACATCATCAACTTCATTTATATCAGCCTTGCATTTTATCTCTCAGAAGATGGACTTCGATATACTAAAAGCCATTATATTCATCCCAATTGCCACACATGATAAAGGCTCGAATGAGTAGAATATCAAACTGCGACCAATTTAGTGAGTGAATTATCATTTAAGCCATAAAAAATACGTCTTGACGAGATACCATATTCATTGGTATGTCCAGGCTATAGAAGTGAATGGAGATCGTACGAAATAACAACCAAGGCACATCATTGAGACATGTAAAGGAACGCATCAAATGCATTACAATCACCCAAATTCTTCGTTACAACATGACAGCTTATTATCTATCGAAAACCGTTGCAAAATCATTCTCGATAAGCAGTGGACACAATACGAAGTCGATGCTTGGCTGGCACTATTGACGCCAATGGAACGATTATATGCAAACGAGTTGTTACAGAAAAAATATCCCCAAACAGGGCCTAATCAAGAATATGAACGCAACGCTCTGACCAACTGGATAGAAAAACCTGCAATGTTCCCAGCAGATCTAAGCGATGCAGAATTGAAACGGGCTATCTGGAAAAAATCTGACGAAGACAAATGGTAATTACAGTAAAGTGGTATTCGTTAGATTAGAGCGCATCCACTTAGCGTACGTAGTTAGGATATGAAAAAACCTCATTAACTGTACAGATCTAGTTATCACCTGACACCGGCCTCAAACCGGTGTCTTGTTTACGCTACTTTAGTGCGCACTTCCTTCGGTATCAATTTCAGACCCTTCTTGAACATGCTGTAGGGGGTCTGACCCTCCATCATCCTGCCCTGATGTGGCCGCTGGGTGTTGTAGTGTTCCAGGTAGCTATCCAGGTCTGTCTGCATCTGTTCTACCGACTCATACCAGGTCGTTCTCCCCTTGATACGGAAGTGTTCATCCAGCAGTGTGCGATGCAGTCGCTCGATAAAACCGTTGCTCTGCGGCCTGCGTACCTTGGTTGTCCGGTGTTCAATTCCCTCCAGTTGCAGAAACAGCTCGTAGGGATGATGGTCTGGGCGCCCACAGAACTCGCGCCCGTTATCTGACAGGATGGTATAGACCCGAGCCTCATGGGCTTCGAAGAACGGCAGTACCGTTTCATTGAGAACATGAACCGAGGTCACCGGCAGCTTGCTGGTGTAGAGCCGTCCCCAGGCATGGCGACTGTAGCAGTCCAGCACGGTTTGCAGATACACCTTGCCAACCCCCTTGAGCGCGCCGACGAAGAAGGTGTCAACCGCCACCAGTTCTCCGGTGTAGTGGACCTCAATCTGGCGTTCGCGAAACTCGGGGCTGAAGCGCTCGAGCAGGCGGATCTGCTCGTCATTGAGCTCAATGGTCTGCTCCCGGTGGGTTTTCTCGAGGCGCAACAAGCGGTCGTGTTTGGAGAGCAAGTCGTGACGTTGCCACACGCCACGCACACCACCCGCACTGACATTGATGCCTTGCAGAGCCAGTTCTTGGGCGACCCGCAGCGGGCCATGAGTTGGTCTGGTGAGGGAGTAATCGAGGATGGCCTGTTCAATCTCAGGAGCGACCCGATTGGGATGAGCCCCTTTACACCCGGGCAATTTGTCGAGCAATCCCTCTGCGCCATAGGTCTGGTAGTTACGGCGAATTTCGTAGAACTGCTGACGGCTGTAGCCGATGAGCTTGCAGGCTTTGCTGACATTATTGAGCTCTTTGGCGAGCTCTAGCAGGCTGAGTTTGCGACGTGCTACTTTCTCGTTGGTGGTCATACGGTGACTCCGGATAACACGGTAGGGGTACCGTTTTGTTATCCGGTTTGAAGCCGTATGACCACTCCCTTTTGTGGGCAACTGTCAGGTGAATACCATCTCCATACACATTAACAATATATGGCTGTGAGCAGGTTCATGCTCTTGGACAATGGCTCCAGCAACAAGACGGCAGAGTCGATTAATTCTGCGCTTTTTCATCCCCCCTCAGGGGTGTAGATTGGCAGTGGGGGCAAGCTTTACCCCCTCTCTTTTTCCATGACTGCCCGTGGTGCTCCGCGAAGCAATCTTTCACCGATATCGCGGGTGGCCTGAGCCAATCAGGAGTATTCATGTCTGATCTGACCCTCTATTTCGCTCCCGGCACCTGTGCCATGGCCGTGCAGATTGCCCTGCTGGAAGCGAATGCCCCGTTCCAACCCCGTCTCGTCAACCTCGCCGCAGGGGAGCAGCGTGATCCTGCGTATCTTGCCATCAACCCCAAAGGGCGGGTGCCAGCCCTTGTCACCGAGCAGGGTACCCTGACCGAGACCCCGGCCCTGCTGCTCTATGTGGCGCAGCGCTTCCCCGATGCCAAGCTGGCGCCGCTGGACAACCCGTTCCTGCTGGCCCGCATGCAGGAGGTCAACAGCTTCCTCGCCTCCACCGTGCATGTCTCCCACGCCCACGGTCGCCGTGGCAGCCGCTGGGCCGATGACGAGCAAGCCATTGCCGCCATGCAGCAGAAAGTCGCCAGCAATATGCGCGATGGCTTTGCCCAGATTGAGCAGCACTATCTGGCAGGCCCCTGGGTGCTGGGCGAGCAGTTCAGCGTGGCGGATATCTATCTGTTCGTGGTCGCGGGCTGGCTGAAAAGCGATGGGGTCGAGATCAGTGAATTCCCCAAGGTTGCCGAGCATTATCAGCGCATGCTGAGCCGTCCGGCGGTCGCCAAGGCACTGGCCAACTAACCATAAAATCAATAGCTCGATGAATAACAAGGGTGTTAGGGCTCTGCTGACACCCTTCCTACCTCCTCCCCTGCACTTCTTCTCCCGCCTTTGAGATCGTTTTCACATTTCCGTGGTTTTGCCGTGGCCCTTCCTTAGTAAAAGGCCTATCTTTGCGCCATGACGCAACCGGTTGCGTAACCGGTTGCCTAGCGGTTCACAGATTGACGGGCCAAGGCCTGATGAGGTGCTGTATGAAACGAGGCGTACTGCTCAATGCTCCCCTGAGTGCTCTGGTGGCACAGATGGGCCACACCGACGAGATCACCGTCTGCGATGCAGGCTTGCCCATTCCGGCAGGTCCGGAGCGGATCGATCTGGCGCTGATGGCGGGGACGCCCAGCCTTGCAACCATACTGACCGCCCTGCTCACCGATCTGGTGGTGGAGAAGGTGATCATGGCAAGCGAGATCAAGCAGATCAGCCCCGCCGCCCATCAGGCACTGGTCGATCAGCTTGAAGCGCACGCAGCCGCCCAGGGCAAACCCATCGCCATCGAATACTGCCTGCACGAGGAGTTCAAAACCCGCTCCCGCCAGAGCAAGGCAATCGTGCGCAGCGGCGAGGTGACTCCCTACGCCAACCTGATCCTCTGCGCCGGTGTGGCGTTCTGACATTCTTCAAAGAAGGCCTCTTCAAGGAAGCTGCAAATGAGCACAACCTCCCCCCTCTCACCCATTCTGGAGCTGACTGGGATCGTCAAGACCTTCCCCGGTGTACGCGCCCTCGACGAAGCGGGTCTGCGGGTCTATCCGGGCCAGGTGATGGCCCTGCTCGGTGAAAATGGCGCCGGCAAATCCACCCTGATGAAGGTGCTGACCGGTATCTATCAGGCCGATGCGGGCAGCGTCAGCTATCGCGGCCAGCCGGTCCACTTCAAGGGCCCCCGCGACTCTCAGGATCAGGGGATCAGCATCATCCATCAGGAGCTGAACCTGCTGCCGGAGTTGTCGATTGCCGCCAACATCTTCCTCGGTCGTGAACCCCGTACCCGTTTTGGCAGCATCGACCACAAACAACTGCGCGAGCGGGCAAGCGGCCTGCTGGCACGACTTGGCGTCAAACACGGGCCGGATACCCGACTCGGGGATCTCTCCATCGGCGAACAGCAGATGGTGGAGATCGCCAAGGCGCTGTCGTTCGATGCCAGCGTCATCATCATGGATGAACCCACCGATGCGCTGACCGATACCGAGACCGATCAGCTGTTCAAGGTTATCCGCGAGCTGCGTGAGCAGGGTTGCGGCATTGTCTATATCTCCCACCGCCTCAAGGAGATCTTCGAGATCTGCGATCGGGTCACCGTGCTGCGCGATGGCAAGTGGATCGGCGAGAAGGCGGTGAGCGATCTGGATGAAGACAAGATCATCGAGATGATGGTGGGCCGCCGACTGGAAGAGCAGTACCCGCGTCTTGAGCGCGAGCTTGGCCCCATCAGCCTGCAGGTGAAAGAGCTGGCCGGTCCCGGCGTGCGCGGGGTGACCTTCTCCCTGCGGCAGGGGGAAATTCTGGGCTTTAGCGGCCTGATGGGCTCCGGCCGTACCGAGCTGATGAAGCTTATCTATGGCGCCAGCCCTGTCAGCAGCGGTGAAATCACGGTAGATGGCCACGCGCTGGTGCCAACCAGTCCGGCCGATGGCCTGGCCGCTGGCATCGCCTATATCTCCGAAGATCGCAAAGGTGATGGGCTGGTGCTGGAGCTGTCGGTGCGCGAAAACATGAGTCTCTGCGCCCTCGACGAGTTCATCAGCAACGGCAAGATCGACGGCAAGGCCGAACGGCAGGCGGTAAGCGACTATGTGCGCCTCTTCAACATCAAGACCCCGAGTCAGGATCAGCTGATCAAGCTGCTCTCCGGCGGCAACCAGCAGAAGGTCGCCATCGCCAAGGGGCTGTTGACCCGGCCCAAGGTGCTGATCCTCGACGAGCCGACCCGCGGCGTCGACGTGGGGGCGAAAAAGGAAATTTATCAGCTGATCAACCAGTTCAAGAAGGAGGGGATGAGCATCATTCTGGTCTCCTCCGAGATGCCGGAAGTGCTCGGCATGAGCGATCGCATCATGGTGATGCACGAAGGGCGCATCAGCGCAGAGTTCAACACCCGCGATGCCAATCAGGAGAAGCTGATGGCGGCGGCAGTCGGTAAACAGTGGCAAGCAGAGCAAGAGGCAGCACAATGACAACCCAAACCCTTCCCCGCCGCGGCATCATGAACAAGGCCTGGTGGATCGAGAACAAATCCCTGGTCGCCCTGCTGGTGCTGATTGGTGTCGTCTCCGCGCTCAATCCCAACTTCTTCAGCGTCGACAACCTGCTCAACATCCTGCGCCAGACCTCGGTCAACGCCATCATGGCGGTCGGCATGACGCTGGTTATCCTCACCGCCGGTATCGATCTGTCGGTTGGCTCGGTGCTGGCCCTGTGCGGTGCGCTGGCGGCGACTATGGTGGCGATGGAGCTGCCGATCTGGCTGGTGGTGCCCCTCACCCTGGGTGCCGGCGCCCTGCTTGGCGGCGTCAGCGGCCTCATCATTGCCAAAGGCAAGGTACAGGCCTTTATCGCGACGCTGGTTACCATGACCGCTCTGCGCGGTATCACCATGGTCTATACCGAGGGTCGCCCCATCTCCACCGGTTTCAGTGATGGCGCCGATCACTTCGCCTGGCTGGGTACCGGCTATCTGCTCGGTCTGCCAGTGCCCATCTGGCTGATGGCCATCGTCTTCCTGCTCGCCTGGTTCATGCTCAACCACACCCGCCTCGGTCGCTACATCTACGCGCTGGGCGGCAACGAATCGGCCACCCGTCTCTCCGGCATCAATGTGGATCGGGTGAAGCTGGCGGTGTATGGTCTGTGTGGCGCGCTCTCGGCGCTGGCGGGTCTTATCGTCACCTCCCGCCTCTCCTCTGCCCAGCCGACCGCCGGCATGGGTTACGAGCTGGACGCCATCGCCGCCGTGGTGCTGGGTGGTACCAGCCTGATGGGAGGCAAGGGCCGCATCATGGGCACCCTGATTGGTGCGCTGATCATCGGCTTCCTGAACAACGCCCTCAACCTGCTCGATGTCAGCTCCTATTACCAGATGATCGCCAAGGCCAGCGTGATCTTGCTTGCCGTGATGGTCGACAACAAAAGTACCCGATAACAACGTAAAACACGCCACACACAAGGAATGAAATGATGAAAAAGCTCAATACCCTGCTCGCTGCCGCCATCATGTCCGTGCTGGGCACCGCCCAGGCTGCCGACCATACCCTGGCGATGGTGGTCTCCACCCTCAATAACCCCTTCTTCGTTACCATGAAGGAGGGTGCCGAAGCCAAGGCCAAGGAGCTTGGCTACGAGCTGGTGGTGCTGGACTCCCAGAATGACCCGGCCAAAGAGCTCTCCAACATGGAAGATCTCACCGTGCGCAAGGTCAACGCCATCCTGATCAACCCCACCGACTCCGAAGCGGTGGGCAACGCCATCCGTCTGGCCAACCGCGCCAACATCCCGGTACTGACTCTGGACCGCGGTGCCGCGCAGGGTGAGGTCAAGGCTCACATTGCCTCTGACAACGTGGCGGGCGGCAAGCTGGCTGGTGACTTTATCACCGAGAAACTGGGTACCGGTGCCAAGGTGATCCAGCTTGAAGGGATTGCCGGTACCTCCGCCGCCCGTGACCGTGGCGAAGGTTTTGCCCTGGCCGTGGCGGCCAACAAGCTGCAGGTGCTGGCTTCCCAGCCTGCCGACTTTGACCGCACCAAGGGTCTGAACGTCATGGAAAACCTTCTGGCCGCCCATCCGACCGTACAGGCAGTGTTCGCCCAGAACGACGAGATGGCGCTGGGTGCCATCCGCGCGGTGCAGGCTGCCGGTAAAGAAGTGATGATCGTCGGCTTCGACGGCACTGACGATGGCAAAGCCGCCGTTGCCAAGGGTAAACTGGCCGCCACCGTGGCCCAGCAGCCTGCGCTGATCGGTGCCATCGGCGTCGAGACTGCCGACAAGGTGCTGAAAGGTCAGCCGGTCGAGAAATCCATTCCGGTACCGCTGCAAGTAGTTAGCAAGTAAGTTCTCGAGGGGAGGTTCGCCTCCCCTTTTCCCTCTCGTTCAGGTGCCTCCCGGCTTGGGTTCACGCCATCACAGTGTTCAAGCCAAGATGCATCAGGAGTAGTCAACATGAATCGTCTCGTCGTTCTGGGCAGTGTCAATGCAGACCATGTGCTGCGCGTTCCCCACTTTCCTCGCCCGGGTGAAACCCTGACCGGTCACAGCTATCAGGTGGTCCCGGGTGGCAAGGGGGCCAATCAGGCAGTTGCTGCCGCCCGCCTCGGCGCCCCCGTCTCCTTTATCGCCCGCATCGGTGATGACGCCATCGGCCACCAGATGAAGAGCGGCTTTGCCAAAGATGGCATCGACGTCAGCGCCGTCGAGCTCGATCCCAAGCTCCCGACCGGTATCGCCATCATCTATGTGAGCGATGAGGGGGAGAACAGCATAGGTATCTCCGCCGAAGCCAACGGTGCCATCACCCCTGCCGTGGTGAAAAACCACGAAGCGATGATCGCCGACGCCCACACCCTGCTGTTGCAGCTGGAAGTGCCGCTCGAGAGCGTTCATGAAGCTGCACGGCTGGCCCGCGCCAACGGCACCCGGGTGGTGCTCAACCCCGCCCCCGCCCGCCCGCTCTCAAGCGAACTGCTGGCGCTGGTCAACCTTATCACCCCCAACCAGACCGAAGCGGAGCTGTTGACCGGCGTGAAAGTCACCGATGAAGCGAGTGCCCGCGAGGCGGCTGCCCGCTTCCACCAGATGGGCATTGCGGATGTGATGATCACCCTGGGGTCGCAGGGGGTCTATTGCAGCAACGCACAGCAGCAACAGCTCATCCCGGGCTTTCGGGTCAAGGCGGTGGATACCACTGCCGCGGGCGATACCTTCAACGGCGCCCTGCTGGCGGCAGAACTGGCGGGTGCCGATTTCCACAGCGCGGTGCGCTTTGCCCACGGGGCAGCGGCACTCTCCGTCACCCGGTTCGGCGCCCAGAGCTCCATCCCAAGCAAGCAGGAGGTCGACACCTTCCTGCTTGAGCAGACTGCACAGGGGCACTGATGGCCAATATCAAGGAGGTGGCGGCGCTGGCGGGGGTCTCCACCACCACCGTCTCCCATGTCATCAACGAGACCCGTTTCGTGGCCGAGGAGACCCGCGAGCGGGTCTTTGCGGCCATGCGCGACCTCAACTATGCCCCGAGTCTGGTGGCCCGCAGCCTCAAGGTGAAGGAGACCAACAGTATCGGCATGCTGGTCACCACCTCCAGCAACCCCTTCTTTGCCGAGGTGGTACGCGGGGTGGAGCGTTACTGCTTCGAGCAGGGCTACAACCTGATGCTGGGCAACACCGAGGGTCAAGCCGAGACGGCCCTCTCCTACCTCAAGATGATGCTGCGCAAGCGGGTCGACGGCCTGCTCATCATGTGCAGCGAGGGGCAGCAGGAGGTGTTCAACCAGCTCGACTGGCTCAAGAGCCTGCCGGTGGTGGTGATGGACTGGGGGCTGGTCAGCGAGGATGTAGACCTTATCGCCGACAACTCCTTCCACGGCGGTTATCTGGCGACCCGCCATCTGATTGAGCTGGGCCATACCGCCATCGGCTGTATCACAGGCCCCCACAGCCGCGCCCCCGCCAACCAGCGCCAAGCTGGCTTCGAGCAGGCGTTGCAGGAGGTAGGTCTCATCGTCAATCAGGAGTGGATCCAGGAGGGTGATTTTGACTGCGCCAGCGGCCATCAGGCGATGATTCGTCTGCTGGCATTGCCCGAGCGCCCCACCGCCCTCTTTGTCTGCAACGACATGATGGCGATGGGAGCCATCAGTGCCGCCCATCAGGCGGGGCTGGTGATCCCGCGGGATATCTCCATCGTTGGCTATGACAATGTGGCGCTGGCTGAATTTATGTCGCCGCCGCTCACCACCGTCAACCAGCCCAAAGAGGAGCTTGGGCGCCTCGCCGTCACCCGCCTGCTGGCCCGCATCAACGGTGAAGCGGTGGAGAACCACCTGATCACCGTCGACCCGGACCTGGTGATCAGACAATCCTGCGCCCCTCGCACCTGACGTTCAGGGGCAATAAACGAAACAAGGCGACCCCAAGGTCGCCTTGTTTCATTTTGTCTCTTGCCGGTGCAATACCGCTTTTTGCCCTCAGGCCAGCGACCTTGTCTCCCTGGCCGCCAGCACTTGCAGTGGCACCAACCCCAATCGTCGGGCCAGAGGCTGCAACAACTCGCCATCTTCATCACCTTGCGGCAGCCAGTAGCGGACAGGCCAGTCGGCTGCCAGCTGCGCCGCGGTGGTACTGCCAATCTCTCTGAGCGCCAGAGTGCAACCCTGCTGGCGCAATCCCGCCAGCAAGGCACCATCCGGCTGCAGCGTCGGTACCAGCAACACCAGCGGCGTACGGGAAGCCCCCGGCAGATAGGCCAGTAGATGGGTCAGCTGGGCCTGATTGTCGAGCGGGACCAGCAGTGCCCGACCATCGGCATACTGCGCCTCGTGCGCTTGCAGCACCCGGGCCAACACGGGCCACAGCACACCGCACTCCTGCAGCCAGCGCATGTGGCAGGGCGCCCCCTGCTCACGCCACTCAAGCGCCAATTGCCACATGTCGTTGCCCTGCCCGTCCGTCAGCGCCTGCAATGCCACTCGCAGCGGTGCAGGCTCGCGCCCCGCTAGCCACTCTCGCAGCTGATGAAGCTGCTGCTGACTCAACTGCAACTGCTGCAGCATGGCAGGCTCAAACCAGCTGATCGCCCCCTCCTGGCTACGCTTGGCCTGATTAAGGGCCAGGATCGCCTGATCCAGCAACCGGGCGGCATCCTGTTGCTGTGCCTTGGCTACCCCGAGCCGACAGGCCAGATCGAAGCTGCACTCCCGTGTCACGAACTCGAAATGGAGCAGATCCACCAGCTCATGAATGCGTATTTCCAGCGTGCCGTCCGCTTTGGTCAGCACCACGGCAAATTCGTCACCGCCGAGCCGGTAAGCGTGACTGCCATGGGCCTGTTGCAGCTTGTCGGCCACCATCTGCAACAGCCGATCACCGACCTGATAACCCAGCAGATCATTGACCTGCTTGAAGTGCTTGAGATCGAGTACCACCAGGGCGCTTACCTCGCCAGCATGCAGAGCACTAGAGAGCTGCTCCCTCAGGGCACGGCGGTTGCCAAGCCGAGTCAGGGGATCGAGCAGGGCAAGCCGACGGTTCGCCCGATTGGCGCGAATGAGGGCTGCGACCAGAGCGCCACCGGTCAGTAGCAGGATCAGTTGCCAGATCTGCAGCCAGAACAGGCTGTTGCGGATCTGGCTGACCGAATGCTCCCGCTCCTGGCCGGAGAGGATCTGATCCCCTATCTGTTCGATGAGACGGGTCTGGCTGACGATCGTCTCCTGCAAGCGGGCAAGCTCAGCCCCCTCGCGCAGCGCACCAGCCTCCATCTGGGGTTCGAGCTGCTTGATCTGCTCGAACAGGGTGGCCAGCACCTTGCCGAGTCCGTGCCGCTGGCGCATCTCGGCGGTCTCGCTGCTGATGAGGAAGATGTCGAGCCGGTTCCACAGCAGATCGTAATCGAGGCTCAGGGTCTCCATCGACAGTCTGCCAGCCCGATAGAGCTGCAGGTCGTAGAGGAAACGCTGGGATTCGAGCATCACCTGGCTGATGTTCCAGTGGACATTGCGGTAGAAGGTATCGACCAGCTGCTCTTGCCGATACTGCAGATAGAGGCTGCTGCCCGACGAGAGCAGAAACAGCAGCGACACCGCAACCAACAGCAGATTTTGGCGGGATAGCCCCATCAATCGACGATCTCGATGCGGGTCACCTGCCACACCATGCAGTTGTGAATGGCAGGCACGTCCAGCTTGGGATAGGTGGTGAACGGGATGAGCAGCCAGAGCGGCCCCTTGTTGCGCCGGGTCAGCGGTTTGCCGTCCTCCTGGCGCACCAGGGTCAGCGGCACGCCGTCGAACAGTGCCAGATCCACCACCTGCTGATAGCCGTTGAGGGCCGAGACGGCGATCTTGCGGGCATCCGGGATCCCTTGCGCCGCCAGCACGGCTGACAGGGTCGGTCCGCGATAGTGGTGGGCACCCTGAGTCCAGGGGGTAGTGGTGGTGAATTCGGTCTGTGGCAAGGCGGAGAGGGCCGACTCATCGAGAGTCACCTGCTGGCCATCTGGCAGTACCAGGGTCATCAGGGGGATGGAGGCCGATGCACTGGCACTGGCCAGCATCAGGAGAAAAAAAGCGATCCATTGCTTTACTGCGGTCATGGTAATTTGCGCCAACTGCGTCCCATTTTTTAAATGGTTGCCAGTGTGGCGATTTCACCGAACCATTGCAACTGTCCCGTCGCACACTAGCTCAGGGACCGCGCATCTCCATCCAGTTGTGCCCCTCGACTTGCCTCGGTTGATGAATGCCGCACGCCTCCAGCAACTCATCGACATAGGCAGGCACCAGCAGGGAGGCTGGGCCATAGCGTTTTTCGTCAAACTGGCTACCCACCTCGCTCGGTTCGAGATTGAGCTCGATGGTGTGCGCCCCGTTGAGGCCCGCCTCATGGACAAACCCGGCGGCCGGATAGACGGCGCCAGAGGTGCCGATGGAGATAAAGAGATCGCACCGGGCAAGCGCGCTGTAGATGCGATCCAGCCCGAGCGGCATTTCGCCAAACCAGACCACATGAGGACGCATCGGCTGGGGGAACTGGCAACAGGAGCAGAGCTCGTCCTGATGGAGATCACCGCGCCACTCGATCACCTGACCGGACTCGGGGCAGCGGGCCTTGAGCAGCTCGCCGTGCATATGGATAAGGTTCTTGCTACCCGCGCTCTCGTGCAGATTGTCGATGTTCTGGGTGACCAGGGTGACCGTGCCGGGCAGCAGTCGCTCGAGGCGGGCCAGCGCATAGTGGGCCGGATTGGGGTGAACCTGGGGCTGTTGCAGCTGTTTGCGGCGGGAGTTGTAAAAGCGCAGCACCAGATCGGGATCACGGGCATAACCCTCGGGGGTCGCCACGTCCTCGACCTTGTGCTCTTCCCACAAACCGTCGCAGGCACGAAAAGTCTTGATGCCGGATTCGGCAGAGATCCCCGCTCCGGTCAGGATCACGATATGTTTGTATGACTGCGCCATAAGCTGCTCCGTCTATCCCCGCATAATAGTGTGACCTTAGCACAGGGAAAAAAGCGCCACTATTCGCCCTTGGTCTTAAAAGCTTGGCGTGGCTGTGCGGGCAACCACTCATCCAGCACGGTCAGATCGAGCCTGACAAAAACCATCTCCCGCCCGGTTACCAGGGTCAGCGGCAGACCAAGGCGCTTGAGCAAAGTGAGCATGGGACGATTCTGGGCCAGCACCTCCGCGGTCCACTCACAGATCCCCTCAGCTCGGGCCAGCAGTGCCAGCGCCAGCAGAATGCGCCGTCCCGCCCCCTTGTGCTGGAAATGATCTGCCACGATGCAGGAAAATTCGGCACGCTCCGGATGGAGTCGACGCCGGATGGACTGAGCCTGAGCCAGCGGCTCACCGGCAAGATCGGTCAGCAACAGCGAGATCTGGTGTTCGCGATGGTAATTGAGAAACTGGGCCACCTGCTCCGGCGGTGGCCTCCGTTTGGGGCGCATAAAACGCAAGTAGATGCTCTCCTCACTGAGCGCATCATAGGCGGCCAGCATACGGTCAGGATCCACCCCCTGCAGCTCTCGTAGCAGACAAGGTTGGTCGGCGACCTGCATCGTCAGTGGCAGTACCGACCGCGAAGCCGGATGGGGCCAGCCTGCCAGCCCCTTGCAGAGACGCTCCCGATGGATGGGCCAGCAGAGATAACGGGGCACGGGTTACCAGCGCCCCGCAATACCCTGCTCCCGCCACACCTCGACATCGAGCAGGTTGTAAGGATCATCCAGATAGACGGCGATCCCCAGCTCCCGAACCCGGGCCATAAAGCGTCCCAGCAGGGAGTCACAGGTCAAGGACTCCATCTCCGGCAAGATCCCCTGCCCCAGCAGCAAGGCTTGCAGCGGCAAACGCTCCAGCAGATCGAATGGCAGATGCTGGCTGTTATCGAGCAGCAGCGCCAGCTTGCTCCCCGCCAGACTGGCTTGCAGCACCAGCGCGAAGCGATCGGCGTTGCCGAGCAGGTGGTCACGACGGTGGATAAGCAGGGTCAGTTCGGCTGGGGTGCGCGACTGCTCCGTCAGCCAATCCTTGAGCGCCTCCCAGCGGCTGGGCAAACCCGTCACCGCCAGCCAGACCGGATGAGGGGTCGCGGGACTGGAGAGCAGCCCTAGCTGACCCTGCACCTCCCCCTGCCAACGGCGAATAGAGCGGCGCTGGCCGCTCAAGCGCTGTTGACGCAGCGGGCCCAGATAGAGTCGACGCAGCAACCTGAGCAGCTCGTCGCAATCAAGCGGCTTGGCCAGTGCCGCCAGAATGTTGAAACCGGCATCGTGCAGCAGGCGGCGGGCACCGTCGATCAGCGTCTGCTCATGGGCCGAGAGCAGCACGATGGGCAGCCCGGCCTCCTGCAACTGGGGCTGGTTCATCAGCAGACTGATGGCATCTTGCTCCACTAGGCTGAGATCGCACACCAGCAGGCTGATGTCGCCCGCCGACAATGCCGCAAGGCAGGTCGATTCATCCTGTACCCACTGACAGGAGAGCCCCAACCCGGCGATGGCCTGTTGCAGTTGCATCCCCTGAAACGGGTGATCCTCGAGCAGCAGCACCTTGTTAGCGGCCAGCCAGTTGCACCATTTACGGTAACTGGCGGCAAGCCCCCCCAGCCAATCCTCGCCAATAGCGTAAATTCCCTCATGCTGCTGCAACTGGGGGAAGTAGTCCGCCTGCTGATGAGCGGCGGGGTCGTAAAGGGCAATGGCACCTGCCGCAAACAACCCTTCCCACTGCCAGCAGGCATCCGGTCGGGTACGGTGCAGCGTGATATAGGAGGGCAATGTCATGGTGCTGGCCAACTCATGAGCGGTGCTGTCGAGGGCATAGAGCACAATGGGGCAAAATCCTGCCGCCTCATGCTCTTCCGAATCGAGCAATGCCAGTAATTCTTCATCAGTGATGATCATCTTGAGCCCTCTTTGAAAACTGCTGGCTGAACTCATCCAGTGCCCGGTTCAATCTGGCTTGCAGCATCGGATGGGGCGCCTGTTGCCACTCTTCAATGACCGCCACCAACGCAGTCGCCCCTACCATTCTGGCGGCCCCCTTCAACTTGTGTAAAGCAGCATTCACGCCAACTTCATCTTCTTCTGTGCTGCAGCGCTCAAGTTCGGCCAAGTCATCACGGGTAGCCTTCATATAAAGGGCGGCCAATTCATCGGTCAGCAGCGAGGCAACCGGTGTCGGGGCGACAGCATTGCTCCCCTCTTTGGCAATATGGCGCAGCAAGGTCGCCAGCTCCTTGAGGGCGACCGGCTTGTCCAGATGGCCATCGCAACCGCAGGATTGCAGCTCCCTTGCCGCCTGATCACTGAGATCTGCGGTGATCACATAGACCGGCAGACGGGCCCAACGGGCGGATTGGCGCAATTGCCTGCACAGCTCGGCCCCGTTCATCACCGGCATCTGCAGATCGGTCAGCACAAAATCCACCTCTTGCTGCGCCAGCATCTCCAGCGCCAGCTGCCCGTTGGCGGCAGTGATAACGCTGGCACCAAGTTGCCCCAGTTGCAGGCTGATCAGCTCGCGATTGACATCGTGATCTTCAACCAGCAGTACTCGCATGCCAAGCCCTGGCTGGGTGCCTGCGACCGGTTGATCCGGGGTCAGCCGTGGCTGCAGCAGGGTGATGATGGTCCCGGGCACCCAGGACTCCCCTTGCCAGGCCCAATAGTAGAGCCCCTTCTCGTCCACCTCCGCTTGCAGCGTATCAACGGCGTTGCTGACGGTGGCGATCCCCAATCGACTAAGCCAGGGCGAGAGCGCTTGCGCCTCATCGTGGGGTAAAGAGAGTGCCAGCTGCCGCACATTGGGCTGCCAGTCCGGCTCCTGCTGCACCCGCTTCAGCGGCAACTCGCAATAAAAGCGGCTACCGCCACCGACACGCCCCTCGACATCGATAAGCCCCCCCATCTGCTCGACCAGCTGCTTGCAGATCGCCAGACCAAGACCGGTGCCCGGCGCCCGCAGCTGCCCTTCAACGGCAAACTGCTCGAACGGCATAAAGAGCGTGGTACGCATCTTGGCGGTGATCCCCGGTCCCTGATCATCCACACCAAAGCGCAAGGTCGATGCGACCACCTCGGCCCACAGCACCACTTCTCCACGCAGGCTGAACTTGATGGCATTGGAGAGCAGGTTGTGGAGCACTTGCCGTACCCGGTGAGGGTCGAGGGTCTGCAGGGCTGGCAGAGCCGGATCCAAGTTAAGGCGCAGTTGCAATCCCTTGGCCCGCGCCTTGGTCCAGTGCACCGCCGCCACGTGCTCACACAACTCGGCAAAATCGGTGGGTTGCGGCGAGAGGGAGAGTTTGCTGTTTTCGTTGCGGCTAAAGTCGAGCACATCGTTGAGCAGGCCGAGCAGCTCATCCCCCGCCTGACGCACCCGCGCCAGCGCAGAGTCTTGCTCTCTAGACAAAGGAGTGCTGGCCAGCCACTCCAGCAAGCCGAGCATGGCGTTCATCGGCGTGCGGATCTCGTGGCTGATGGCGGCCAAAAAGCGCCCCTTGGCCAGAACTGCCTGTTGCGCCTGCTCATGGGAGTGCTGCAATGCCTGATCCTGCTCGACCCTGGTAGTGGCATCCTGCATCACCGCATAGATCCGCCAACCCTGTGGTTGACTGCGGCCACGGCCATAGAGCTGCAACCAGCGCAGACCCTTGGTCGGATGGTAATAGCGCATGGTGAACGCGAAGGGTTTGCCAGCCTGCAACATGGCGAACATCTCTCGGCGTACACGACGACGATCCTCGCGCTCCAGCATAGTGAGCACCCGTTTGGGCTCACGTCGGATCTGCTGGCTCGCCAGCCCCAGCAGCTCGTAACAGCCCCGGCTTATAAACTCGATACCCCCTACCCGTCCCCGCTCGAACATAAACTGCAGCACCACGCCGGGAACGGTATTGGTCAGGGCGCGCAGGCGGCGCTCTGCCTGACGCAGAAAACGGGCCTGCTCACGCAGCACACTGATATCCGACAGGGCGATGAGATCGGTGGCAGGTGCCTGCTTGTCCAGCCGCAGCGGATGCTGGGCATAGGCGAAGACCTGATCCCCCAGCACCAGCTCCCCTTCGCTCTTTTGCGGCTGTACCGGCGGCAGCATCAACTGCTGCGAATAGCGTAGGGCCAGACGTCGCCCCTGTTTATTGGATTTGATCACCTTGCCCTGGCTATTGCGCAGATAGACGGGCACCGGCAACGCCTGAAACATGGTTTCCCGCAGCTCGCTCTCGATGGCCAGCGCCTTCTCGGCTGCGTGACGCTGGGCGACTTCCCGTGCCAATTGCTGACGAGAGCGCCAGATCCCGCCGATGACAATGCCGCTGATCAGCAGTGCCATGGCAATGGAGCCAAACCAGGCGGCGTAGCTCACGCCGGGCTGCTGCACGACGAGCAAGCGGCGCCAGCGCTGGTTAAGTTCGTCGATCTGGGTGCTGGTCAGTGCCATCAGGTTGCGATCCATCACCCCGGCCAGCTCGGTCTGACTCTTGTTGATGGCAAAGCCAAGGCTGAAGCGATCTTCCAGCTCCTCGATATCGAGCCCTTCCAGCAAGTTGGTACGCTGGGGATATTGCAGCTGATATAGCTCGCTCAGCATGGCGTCAGCCTTGCCCTGTTTAATCGCGGCAAGCCCCTGCTCGATGCCGTCTGTGCGAACCCACTCCTGATCACCGAGCAGGGCGAGCAAGGAGGGATCGTAGAGGGATTCCGGCACCAGAATACGCTGCCGCTTGAGTTGGGTGATGCGATCGGCAGCCAGCTTGCGCTTGCTGATCAAGGCAAACCGGTTGGTGGAGATCGTCCGACTGAAAATGAACTGATCCGTCAATGTCGGGGATTCCGGTAAGCCGGCCATCATATCCGCCTCACCACGGCGCAGCTTTTCTACGGCCTCCGCCTTGCTAGCGGCAGGCACTAGCTTGTATTTCAGGCCGGTCTCCTGGGTGACCCAGCGCAGCACATCCGCGCTCCACCCCTTCGCCTCCCCCAGATCATTGACGCCGCTATAGGGCATCAACTCGGGATTGACCACCAGGCGAATGGTACGCCCGCGGCCGGATAACCAGGCCTGCTCGGTATCGCTGAAGTGGGGTTGGTTGACATATAGCGACCCCTGATCGAGATAGCGGGCCAGATCGGTATAGATAGTACCGGCGGGCATATGACGGATCAGGGTGTCCACCAGATTGGCCAACTCCGGCTGATCACGCATCATCAGGCGATAGCTGATGATCCGATCCTCACCAAACAGGCGGCGCAGGCGCAAACCATCGGCAGGAAACTCGCGCATCAGATAGCGCAGTTGCAGATAGTCCCCCAGATAGGCATCACCCTTGCCGCTCTGCAGCGCGTCGTAGACCTTCTCTCCGCTTTTTAGGGAAATAATGCGCGCCTGGGGATAGAGCTCGTGCAGCAGGCGGGCTGAGTCTGCCACCGAGTAGACCAGAAAGCGGGCCTGTTTGAGATTTTCACCCTTGTAGAGGATGGCGGCATCGGTCTCCATCATCGGACGACTTAACCGCATGCCCTCCACGGCCTTCTTGCGGGTTCCGACATAGGGAATGATGTCGCATTCTCCCTCTGCGAGCCCGTTGCGCAATGTCTGCCAATCGGGCAGCTCTTTGAGCACCAGCGGAATCGGGAACAGCTCCTGCAACCGGGCGAGACGATCCTTGAGCAGTCCCCCCTCGGCCATCAGGTATGGTGGAGGAAGCGTCGCAGGATAGCAGAGCGAAAGCTGGCTAAGTGAATTTACATAAGCTTGGGTCGCCGGCGCCAACGGCAGCACTGTGGTCTGCAAAGGCTTGGCGTGCAACGGCAGTGCCAGTACGGCACCCAGAAGAAAAACGGGGAATTTGGTCATCTGAAAACAAAAGCCAGGCATCTGCCTGGCTTTTTATCACTCGTTGGGTTCAACATTTTCTACCCTGGCCTTGAGCTTCTGGCCAGGCCGGAAGGTCACCACGCGGCGGGCGCTGATAGGAATATCCTCGCCCGTCTTGGGGTTGCGTCCGGGACGCTGATTCTTCTCACGAAGGTCAAAGTTACCGAAGCCTGAAATCTTGACTTGTTCACCACGCTCAAGCGCCTGTCGGATTTCCTCAAAGAAGGCTTCCACCATATCTTTGGCTTCACGCTTGCTCATCCCGAGCTGGGTGAACAGGTGCTCTGCAATGTCGGCTTTGGTAAGCGCCATAGATCAATCCCTCAAGGATGCATTCAACTCTTCACCAAGGGCCCGCACGACATTGTCTACGGTCTCGGCAATCTCTTTCTCCTCCAGGGTGCGCTGGGTGTCTTGCAATACAAGACTGATGGCCAGGCTCTTCTTGTCCTCTGCCATACCAGCACCCTGGTATACGTCAAACAAGTTTATTCCAACTACCTGATTTCCGCCAACTTTTTTAATTACCGCAAGCACATCACCTGCCAGAACCTGACGATCGACCACCACGGCAATGTCGCGACGGTTCGCCGGGAACTTGGAAACTTCGGCAGCCACAGGCACCTTGGCCGGGGTCAGCTTGTCCAGCTCCAGCTCAAACATCACCGCGCGGCTCTTGAGGCCCAGCTTCTTCTCGAGGCTCGGGTGGATCACGCCGATGTGGCCGATGATCTCGCCATTGCGCAGAATGGCTGCGCTCTGGCCCGGATGCAGGGCGCTGTGCTCGGTGCGCTCGAAGGTAAAGGTGGCCCCTTCGGCGGTCAAGTCCAGCACCGCTTCCAGATCCCCTTTCAAATCAAAGAAGTCGGCTGCGCGGGTTTTGATATCCCAGTGCTCGTCGCTCTGGTTGCCAGTGATGATACCGGCCAGCATCGGCTCCTGACGGATGCCGTTCTCGGCGCTTTCATCCTTGATGAAACGCAGACCCTGTTCAAACAGACGCACGCGCGGCTGCTGACGGTTCTGGTTGTAAACAACAGCTTGCACCAGACCCGGGAACAGAGAGACACGCATGGCGGACATTTCGACCGAGATCGGGTTCGGCAGTACGATGGCATCGCTCTGCGGGAACAGGGTTTGCTGGGTCTTGGGATCAACGAAGCTGTAGGTGATCGCTTCCTGGAAACCGCGGTCAACCAGCAGGTCGCGCACGCGCTTCAGGGTCACCTGCCCTTCTGCCTGCTCCACCATCGCCAGAGAGGCGGCGGGTTTCAGGTTCGGGATGTTGTTGTAGCCGTAGATGCGAGCCACTTCCTCGATGAGGTCTTCCTCGATGGCGATATCGAAACGCCAGGAGGGTGCCAGCGCAGTCCAAACGTCAGCATCCACAGTAACCTGCATGCCAAGGCGAGTCAGGATCTCGACCACCTGAGCGTCAGCCACGCTGATACCGATCACCTTGTCGAGCTTGCTGCGACGCAGCTTGATGGGGGCCGCTTTCGGCAGATGGGCATCGGATTTGACCTCGATGACCGGACCCGCTTCACCGCCGCAGATATCCAGCAGCAGACGGGTGGCACGATCCATCACCTTGGCCTGCAGCTCCGGATCCACCCCGCGCTCGAAGCGGTGGGAAGAATCGGTGTGCAGACCGTAGGCACGGGCACGGCCGGTGATGGAGAGCGGTGCGAAGAAGGCGCACTCCAGCAGGATGTCGGTAGTGGTCTCGGAGACACCGGTGCGATCGCCACCGAAGATACCGGCCATGCAGGCAGGACCTTTGGCATCGGCAATCACCAGAGTAGTCTCTTTGAGCTTCACCTCGTTGCCGTCGAGCAGAGTCATCGGCTCATCGCTATGAGCGCGGCGTACCACCAGTTCCCCTTCCAGCTTGGCCAGATCGAAGGCGTGCATCGGCTGACCATATTCCAGCAGCAGGTAGTTGGTGATGTCGACGATGGCGTCGATGGAACGAATACCGCCACGGCGCAGCTTCTCTTGCATCCAGAGCGGGCTCTGGGCCTGCAGGTTCAGCCCCTTGATGACACGGCCCAGATAACGGGGGCAATCCGCCGGCGCTTCAACCCGGATCGGGAAGGTGGCATCGATAGTGGCAACAGCCGGCGCCCAGGTCGGCTCGACCACGTCCACGCTGTTCAGCACGCCGATTTCACGGGCCAGGCCTGCGATGCCGAGGCAGTCGGCACGGTTCGGGGTCAGATCCACATCGATGGATACGTCGTTCAGATTGAGGTAGTCGCGAATATCGGTACCGATGGGAGAATCGGCCGGCAGCTCGATGATGCCATCGGCTTCGACGTCGATACCCAGCTCGCTGAAGGAGCAGAGCATGCCGTGAGACGGTTGACCGCGAAGCTTGGCTTTCTTGATGGTGAAATCACCCGGCAGGGTCGCCCCTACTTTGGCCACACACACTTTCAGGCCCTGACGGCAGTTCGGCGCGCCGCAGACAATGTCCAGCAGTTCGGCTTCACCCACGTTGACCTTGGTCACCCGCAGTTTGTCGGCATCCGGATGCTGGGCGCACTCGACCACTTCACCCACGACCACATTGTTGAACTGGCCAGCCACCGCTTCCACGGCGTCCACTTCCAGACCGGCCATGGTGATCTGCTCAGCCAGTGCATTGTCACTCAACTCGGTGCGGACCCACTCCATCACCCAGGATTTACTGAATTTCATGTTCTCTCGCCCTTACTTGAACTGCTTGAGGAAGCGCAGGTCGTTTTCGAAGAAGGCACGCAGGTCGTTGACCCCGTAACGCAGCATGGTCAGGCGCTCAACGCCCATGCCGAAGGCAAAGCCGGAGTATTTTTCCGGATCGATGCCGACCGAACGCAGTACGTTCGGGTGCACCATGCCGCAACCCAGCACTTCCAGCCACTTGCCGTTCTTGCCCATCACGTCCACTTCAGCGCTCGGCTCGGTGAACGGGAAGTAGGAAGGACGGAAGCGAATGGTCAGGTCTTCCTCGAAGTAGTTGCGCAGGAAGTCGTGCAGAATGCCCTTCAGTTCGGTAAAGCTGGCATGCTCGTCGACCAGCAGGCCTTCGACTTGGTGGAACATCGGGGTGTGGGTCATGTCGTAGTCGTTACGATAAACGCGGCCCGGCGCGATGATGCGGATCGGCGGCTGCTGATGCTCCATGGTGCGGATCTGCACACCGGAGGTGTGGGTACGCAGCATCAGATCAGGATTGAAGTAGAAGGTGTCGTGATCGGTACGCGCCGGATGGTGAGCCGGAATATTCAGCGCATCGAAGTTGTGAAAGCCATCTTCAATCTCGGGACCACGGGCCACCTTGAAGCCCATCTCGCCAAACAGGCGCTCGATGCGCTCGATGGTGCGGGTTACCGGATGCAGACCACCATTCTCGATGCGACGGCCCGGCAGGCTGACATCGATGGTCTCGGCGGCCAGCTTCTGGTTCAGCACGGCAACTTCGAGCGCTTCACGACGCTCGTTCAGCGCATCCTGAACCTGCTGTTTTGCCTGGTTGATCACGGCGCCCGCGGCGGGACGCTCTTCGGCAGACAAGGCACCCAGGCCCTTCATCTGCTCGGTAAAAAAGCCCTTTTTACCCAGATATTTGACCCGGATTTCGTCGAGGGCGGCGATGTCGCTTACGCCCTCAATTTCGGCTCTGGCTTGGCCGACTACTTCTTCAAGCTGTTGCATGTCTTCCTCGTCACCACTCCCGGTACAGGAGCCTTTAGGCTAAATAAGGTCAAGAGGGGAATAATACAAAAAAAGCCCCTTCGCTGACCATAGCTAAGGTGGGCTTTTCTCCCTACAAATCATTTTGTTATATCAAGCGAGTCTCATCGGTTCACCGCCATTCCTGAAATATTTGAACAAACACCTAGTTTGTTGGCATATAAACCATTTGTAGAACAGGTCATCTCGCACATATCGCCTTGTGTGGAGAAAACTGTAGCGCGTGTAAAACAGTGGACAGAATATGGATAGGACAAAGGTAAAAGTAATGTAAAACCGCAAATGACAGATACAAAAAAGGAGGCCTGAGCCTCCTTTTAGCGTTTATAACAGAACTGGATTAAACCAGAGCTGCTTTAGCTTTTTCAACCAGGGCGGTGAAAGCCATTTTGTCGTGAACGGCGATATCGGACAGGATCTTGCGATCGATCTCGATAGAAGCCTTCTTCAGACCGTTGATCAGACGGCTGTAGGACAGACCGTTCTGACGGGCTGCTGCGTTGATACGCGCAATCCACAGCTGACGGAACTGACGCTTTTTCTGGCGACGGTCACGGTAGGCATACTGACCAGCTTTGGTTACCGCTTGTACCGCTACGCGGTAAACACGGGAACGGGCGCCGTAGTAACCTTTGGCGGCTTTCATTACTTTCTTGTGACGAGCTCGAGCAGTCACACCACGTTTAACTCTTGGCATTTTTCACATCCCCCCTTATGCGTACGGCAGACAAGCGACAACACGTTTGTGGTCGGCAGCAGAAACCATGAATTTCGGTCCCAGCTGACGCTTACGCTTGCTGCTCTTCTTGGTCAGGATGTGACGCAGGTGGTTGTGCTTGCACTTGAAGCGACCCGAGCCAGTCTTTTTGAAGCGCTTTGCAGCACCCCGGTTGGTTTTCATCTTCGGCATTTCATACTCCGCATTGTGAGTGACAACAAAATCGCAAGGCGAACTAACTCATGGGGCGAGCCCCATGAGTCAATTTCTTGTGGGCCTTAAGATTTCTTCTTAGGTGCGAGGACCATCACAGCTTGACGGCCTTCGACTTTCGGGAACGACTCGACTACGGCCAACTCTTCCAGATCGTTCTTGACGCGCTCCAGAACCTTGATACCAAGATCCTGGTGGGCCATTTCACGACCACGGAAGCGCAGGGTGACCTTAGCCTTGTCCCCGTCTTCCAGAAAGCGAACCAGGTTGCGTAGTTTTACCTGATAGTCGCCTTCGTCAGTGCCAGGACGGAATTTGATTTCCTTAACCTGGACGACTTTCTGCTTTTTCTTCTGTTCTTTGGTTGTTTTGCTCTTTTCGTAGAGGAATTTGCCGTAATCCATGATCCGGCAAACGGGCGGCTCAGCATTTGGACTGATCTCTACCAGATCAACTCCGGCCTCTGCGGCCAAGTTCAGAGCATCCTGAATGGAGGTAATGCCAATGGCTTCACCATCCAGACCAGTCAGACGAACTTCTTTCAGACGGATCTCTTCATTGATCCGGTGAGCGCGGGCTTGCGGTTGCTTGCCCAGTTTTTTTCCGCCTTTTATAGCTTATTCCTCCACTTTCTTTTGTCCGCGGGTCTGAACTTCCTGGGTCAACAGAGCGATGAACTCTTCAACAGGATAAGTGCCCAGGTCAGCCCCTTTACGAGTCCGTACTGCAATCTTACCGGCTTCAACTTCTTTATCGCCGCAGACCAGCATGAAAGGTACTCGCTTCAAAGTATGCTCGCGGATTTTAAAGCCAATCTTCTCATTTCTCAAGTCCGCTTTTGCGCGAAGGCCCGCATCATTCAATGCTTTGGCTACTTTCACCGCATAATCGGCCTGATTGTCCGTGATATTCATGACCACAGCCTGAGTCGGTGCCAACCAGGTCGGGAACAGACCGGCGTACTCTTCAGTCAGAATACCGATGAAGCGCTCGATAGAACCCAGGATGGCCCGGTGGATCATCACAGGTACATGGCGATCGTTGTTTTCGCCCACATAAGTGGCACCCAGACGACCAGGCAGGGCAAAGTCGAGCTGCACGGTACCACATTGCCACGCACGATCAAGGCAATCGTGCAGGGTAAATTCAATTTTGGGACCGTAGAACGCCCCTTCACCCGGCTGCAGATCGTACTTCAGACCGTTGAGCTCCAGCGCTTCGGCCAGCGCTTTCTCGGCACGATCCCACATCTCGTCGGAGCCGATACGCTGCTCGGGACGAGTGGAGAGCTTGACCACGATGTTCTCGAAGCCAAAGGTACCGTAGACGTCATAGACCATACGAATACAGCCGGAGACCTCTTCCATGATCTGCTCTTCGGTACAGAAGATGTGAGCGTCATCCTGAGTGAAGCCGCGCACCCGCATCAGCCCGTGGAGGGAACCGGACGGCTCGTTGCGGTGGCAGGAACCAAACTCGGCCATACGCAGCGGCAGATCGCGGTAGGACTTCAGACCCTGGTTGAAGATCTGGACGTGACCCGGGCAGTTCATCGGCTTGATGGCGTACTCGCGGTTTTCGGACTGGGTAGTGAACATGGCCTGGGCATACTTCTCCCAGTGACCTGAACGCTCCCACAGAACACGGTCCATCATGAACGGACCTTTCACTTCCTGATAGTCGTACTCTTTGAGCTTGCCGCGGATAAAGGTTTCCAGCTCACGGAAGATGGTCCAGCCATCGTTGTGCCAGAACACCATACCGGGTGCTTCTTCCTGCATGTGATACAGGTCGAGCTGCTTGCCGATCTTGCGGTGGTCGCGCTTGGCGGCCTCTTCCAGGCGCTGCAGATAGGCCTTGAGCTGCTTCTTATCAGCCCAGGCGGTACCGTAGATACGCTGCAGCATCTTGTTGTTGGAGTCGCCACGCCAGTAGGCGCCGGACATCTTCAGCAACTTGAAGTGGTGGCAGTGACGCATGTTGGGCACGTGCGGGCCGCGACACATGTCGATGTACTCTTCGTGATGATAGAGACCTGGCTGGTCATCACGGGCAATGTTCTGATCCAGGATTTCGACTTTGTAAGACTCTCCGCGCGCCTCGAATACATCGCGCGCTTCTTGCCAGGAGACTTTCTTCTTGATGACGTCGTAATCCTTGGCTACCAGCGCCAGCATGCGCTCTTCCAGGGCAGCCAGATCTTCATCGGTCAGGGTACGGTCAAGATCAACGTCATAGTAGAAGCCGTTGTCGATGACAGGACCGATGGCCATCTTGGTCTGGGGCCAGAGTTGCTTGATAGCATGACCCAGCAAGTGGGCGCAGGAGTGGCGCAGGATGTCCAGACCTTCTTCGTCTTTGGCGGTGATGATGGCCAGCGCAGCATCGGCTTCGATCAGCTCGCACGCATCCACCAGTTCACCGTTTACCCGACCGGCAATGCACGCCTTGGCGAGACCGGGACCGATGTCCGCAGCCACATCCATGACGGAAACAGAGTGGGCAAATTGACGTTGGCTGCCGTCAGGCAGAGTAATGATTGGCATTATGTGTTTCCTTATACAGTGGTGACCCCTACCAAAGGTCACATGCGGGATGGAAAAGAGATTCAAAAAGGTGATGTTTTGGTTCTCCACAGCACTTTGCGAAGACGGCCTGACACGCAAACAGCGTGTCTAACGTGACAAACCAAGCCAAAACGGCTCCATGCTACCAGAAGTTGGGCGTGCTGTATCGGATTTGCAGATATTTTCTACAGTCAAATGAGTCGCCTGCCGACTATTCACCAAGCAGAGATTGCCAGTTGAAGTCAAAGTCACTGCTCCCCTCCTCGGCCAGCGCCAACTCTTGCAGCACCTGAAGCGCCAGCTTGTTGCCCTTTTGTGCCGCCTGATAGAGCCACTGTTTCGCCTGAGGCAGATCGACCCTGCCGCTGACCCCCATCAGATGGAGCACCCCGACTTTCAGCATCGCCGGCACATCGCCATTACGGGCTGCCTGATCCATCCAGTGAAAGGCTTGGCGCAGATCTCGCTCGACCCCAACACCGCGCAGATAGAGCTCCGCCAGCCGATATTGGCCGAAGGGATCACCCGCTTGCGCCGACTGACGATAGAGCGTGATGGCCCGGCTGATATCCTGCTCGCTCCCCTGCCCCACCTCATGGCTCCAGCCCATCAAGGCTTGCGCCCTAGGTTGCCCTTGCTCGGCCAGTGGCGACCAGATCCGGGTCGCCTCATCAAAGTGACCGGTACGCCAGGCACGGTTGGCGGCAGCCATCTCCTGCTCGGTGGAGAGCGGAAGCAGACGCCAGATAACGAGGGCAAGCAGACAGATAAATAGCCAGCGGGAAGTGGTGGGGCTCATGATGATTTCCGTGATCCAGTTCTCATTTTGTCTATGTAAACGAAATGTAGCGTTGCGATCAAGCAAGAGATCCCTGCGACAACCCTTTTTGCACCCGGTCGATCAGCAGTTGTTGTCATTTATCCGGTGCACCTGCAAAATAACTGTATGTATAAACAGTATTGGTGCACATCATGGCAGGACGAGGCAGCCCCCACAATATCGATCACCGTTTTAGCGGCCCCCTTGTCGAAGCGGTTGATGACGGCTGGCAATCGTCCGATTGGGATGCCACCTTCACTCCTTCTGTGCCTGGCACCGAGGTGCGGGAGATCGATGCACGCAGCATCATCAGCTACAACAGCTCGCCGGATGTCCCCTTTGGTCGCTCCATCAACCCCTATCAAGGGTGCGAACACGGCTGCATCTACTGCTATGCCAGACCCAGCCATGCCTATCTGGAGCTCTCCCCTGGCCTCGATTTCGAGAGCAAGCTGTTTGCCAAACGCAATGCAGCCGACCTGCTGCGCCGGGAGTTTGCCAAACCTGCCTATCAGCCACAGACCATCTTCATTGGCGCCAATACCGACCCCTATCAACCCATCGAGCAGCGCTATCGCCTCACCCGGCAGTTGCTGGAAGTGATGCTGGCCCACCGCCATCCGGTCGGACTCATTACCAAGAGCGCCATGATCTTGCGCGACCTTGATCTGTTGACCGAGCTGGCCAGAGAGGGACTGTGTCAGGTGATGGTGTCGGTGACGACCTTGAACGAAACCCTGCGCCGACAGCTGGAGCCCCGCGCCAGCACAGGTGCAGGCCGCTTGAAAGTGATCGAGAAGCTGGCCAACGCTGGCGTGCAGGTGGGAGTACTGGCCGCCCCCATGATCCCGCGGCTCAATGAACCGGAGCTGGAGCAGATCATCAAATCGGCCGCCGAGGCTGGCGCCAGTTGCGCCGATTACATCCTGCTGCGCCTGCCCCACGAGCTGGCGCCGCTATTTGGTGACTGGCTCGATACCCACTATCCGGGCCAGAAGGAGGCTATTTTGAATCAGTTGCGAGCCAGCCGCGGTGGCGGGCTCAACAGTACCGCCTTCGGCACCCGCATGCGCGGTGAGGGGCACTTTGCCGACCTGTTGTCCCAGCGATTTCGCCTTATCAGCAAGCGCCTCGATCTGGGTAAACGCCATATTCAGCTCAAGCAGGATGGGTTTATCCGCCCCGGGGAGCAGCTGTCGCTCTTCTAATCCCCCTGCTCACGCCCTTCACACATCAGGCGTGCCAAGAGGTTGAAAGGAAGGCCTGCCGCAACACATCCTGTGGAAACCCCGCTTTTCAGAATTTTCCAACGAAGTAGCCATGTCGCGACAGGATCGCGCTATCCGGTAAAGAGAGGGCTAACGCCTTAGCCTGCGCGCTGATCCCGACCCTGCTGCACCATTTCAACCGGTAGTCGCGAGGGTTCATGAGCCACTTCGTGCTCATCCTCTTCATACAGCGGCACCTCTGACTCGCCCCATACCCGGCTCCACCAAATTTCCCACGTGATCCAACTGGTCATATGCAGCTCCTGACGGTGAAGGTGATGGCAACAACGCACCACTCGCTCGGCAGGATAACGGCTGGGAATGACAGGGAAATGACAAAAAAATCACTTGTAAAAAGACAACTGGCGGTGGCGAGGAAAAGCCGAAATAGCTCACATAATCGGCGAAATCATCCTGAAAGTGGTCACAAATCTGCAGGTTGTGGATTGCAACCCACCCTGTTCCCGCCAAAGCTGGGTTGCCCATTCAGGCATCTATAAAAACAGGGACACAATAATGAAACACACAGCGGGAATATGGGCGATCGCAGGCATCCTGATCGCCCCCTTGGCGCACGCCGACGTCATACTGCACGCCTTCAACTGGAAGTACAGTGAAGTGACTGCCAAAGCCGACCTTATCAAGTCGGCCGGTTACAAACAGGTACTCATCTCGCCGCCTCTCAAGTCATCAGGCAACGAATGGTGGGCCCGTTACCAGCCGCAGGATCTGCGCCTTGTCGACTCCCCTCTTGGCAACAAGCAGGATCTCGAGCAGCTGATCGCCGCCATGAAGGCACGTGGCATCGCCGTCTATGCCGATGTGGTGCTCAACCACATGGCCAACGAAAGCTGGAAACGCCAAGACCTCAACTATCCCGGCAACGAGCTGCTGCAAAGCTACGCGAGCAACCCGGCCTATTTCGAGCGCCAGAAACTGTTTGGCGATCTGGGGCAAAACTTCCTCTCCGGTCAGGATTTTCATCCGGAAGGGTGCATCAGCGACTGGAGCGATCCGGGTCATGTCCAGTATTGGCGACTCTGTGGTGGTGCCGGTGACAAGGGGCTGCCGGATCTGGATCCCAACAACTGGGTGGTAAGCCAGCAACAGGCCTATCTCAAGGCACTCAAGGGGATGGGAATCAAGGGTTTTCGGGTCGATGCGGTCAAGCACATGAGCGATTACCAGATCAATGCCGTGTTCACCCCCGAAATCAAACAGGGGATGCACGTGTTTGGCGAGGTGATCACCACAGGGGGCGCAGGCAGCGCCGATTACGAGCACTTCCTCAAACCCTACCTCGACAGCAGCGGCCAAGGAGCCTATGACTTTCCGCTGTTTGCCTCCCTGCGCGGCGCGTTCAGTTACGGTGGCAGCATGAACCTGCTGGCGGATCCGGGCGCCTATGGTCAGGCGCTACCGGGCAGTCGTGCCGTCACCTTTGCCGTGACCCATGACATCCCCACCAACGACGGCTTCCGCTATCAGATCCTGAGCCAGACTGACGAGAAGCTGGCCTATGCCTACCTGCTCGGCCGCGATGGTGGCTCGCCGCTGGTCTACTCCGATCACGGCGAGACCCAGGTCAAGGATGGACTGCGCTGGCAGGATTACTACCAGCGCGCCGATCTCAAGGGGATGATCCGCTTCCACAATGCGGTGCAGGGTCAACCCATGCAGCTGATCGGCAGCGGTGACTGCTTCGTGCTGTTCAAACGGGGCAAACAGGGGCTGGTCGGCATCAACAAGTGCGACTATGAGCAGGAGTATTGGCTCGATACCGCCAGGTTCGAGATGAACTGGTATCGCAACTATCGGGACGTGCTCGACCAAGGCGCCGTAGTCAACGTACAGAGCCAGTGGGTACGGGTCGCCATTCCTGCCCGCAGCGCCAGAATGTGGCTGCAGGAGTGATCCAGCCGTAAGAGCAGCGTAGAGTCATAAAAAACAGACAAATAAAAAGAGCGACCACCAGGGTCGCTCTTTTTGCTCAGAGACGTTGCTCGGTTAACAGGTGACGATTACTCGTCGCCCGCTTCCCCAGCATCGACCGCATCAGTGCCGGTCGCGGTATCGGTACCTTCAGATACCTCACCGTCAACGGCCAGCGCGTCGTTCTCGTCTTCATCGCTCTCGGCGATGCGCTGCAGGCCAACCACGGTCTCGTCTTCACCGGTACGGATCAGACGGACACCGCCGGTGTTACGGCCAATGACGCTCACCTCGGCAACACGGGTACGCACCAGGGTGCCGCCGTTGGTGATCAGCATGATCTGGTCGGTATCTTCGACCTGGATCGCATCGATCACCTTGCCATTGCGCTCATCCACCTTGATGGAGATAACGCCCTGGGTACCACGGCTCTTGGTCGGGTATTCGGCCAACGCAGTCCGCTTGCCGTAACCGTTCTCGGTGGCGGTGAGGATGGCACCTTCGCCGCGCGGAACGATGAGGGAAACCACCTTGTCGCCGACGCCCAGCTTGATGCCACGGACCCCAGCCGCGGTACGACCCATCGGACGCACACCCTTGAAGGTGCCCTTGCTTTCGGTGCCTTCGCCGTTGTCGCTGCCATCATCGTCATTACCGGCATCGTCGTCGGTTTCAACGTCATCGCTGACATCGGCATCGGCGCGACCGCTGCCTTCCGCGAAGCGAACGACTTTGCCCGCGTCGGAGAAGAGCATGATCTCGTTGCTGCCATCGGTGATATCTACCCCGATCAGCTCATCACCCTCTTTGAGGTTGATGGCGCGGATACCGGAGGAAAGCGGACGGCTGAAGTCAGAGAGGCTGGTCTTCTTCACGGTACCGTTGGCGGTTGCGAAGAACACATACTTCTCGGCGTCATATTCCTTCACCGGCAGGATAGCGGTGATACGCTCACCCTCTTCCAGCGGCAGCAGGTTGATGATCGGACGACCACGGGCGCCACGGGAGGCTTCCGGCAGCTGGTAAACCTTGAGCCAGTAGACCTTGCCACGGGTAGAGAAGCACAGAATGGTGTCGTGGGTGTTGGCCACCAGCAGACGCTCCACAAAGTCCTCTTCCTTGATCCGGGTGGCCGACTTGCCACGACCACCACGGCGCTGGGCCTCGTAGTCGGAGAGCGGCTGATACTTCACATAGCCCTGGTGAGACAGGGTGACCACCACGTCTTCCGGGGTGATCAGATCTTCGATGTTGATCTCGGCACTGGACATGCTGATCTCGGTGCGACGCTCGTCGCCATACTGCTCACGCACAGCCAGCAGTTCATCGCGGATCACTTCCATCAGACGAGCCGGGCTCGCCAGGATGTGCAGCAGCTCGGCGATCAGATCCAGCAGAGATTGGTACTCTTCCAGGATCTTCTCGTGCTCGAGGCCGGTCAGCTTGTGCAGACGCAGGTCAAGGATGGCCTGGGCTTGCTGTTCGGTCAGGAAGTATTGACCTT
>OGGR01000227.1_pt1 | contig 44629 bp, 38 predicted proteins | sample 1571321 | NCBI WGS metagenome assembly OGGR01 (sample SAMEA2582048, study PRJEB24529) | metagenome | biome: Human gut stool | place: China | collected 2011 | reverse complement strand
TCTACTCAACCGCCTTCTCGAGTCAAGCCTTATTTTCAAAGGCTTTTCGAGGTTACCGACGAGGTTGTTTGCGTTGCCGCTTGCCCTGTCGATGGAGGCGCATTATAGAGACCTGGATCACGCTTGCAAGGGCCTTTTCGAATTAAATTCGCATTTTTGGTTCAACCGCTCACTAATCACCCAAAAAGCGTATTTATCCTGCAATAACACACCCGTTTGGCGAGCTCGCTATCCTCTATATGGCGTGGCGATGGTAGCAGATCAAGGTTGTGGCGATTTGGTCTCTCTACATCTATATGCATGGTGATCGAGGTCACGCCTTCGGGTAACATAGCGCCCCTTTGCGATTCACACACTCTTGGGCTTTGGAGAGTTTAATGCCTTTTGCACTTGGCCAGCGTTGGATTAGTGATACAGAGACGGATCTGGGGTTGGGGACTGTCGTTGCTGTTGAAGGACGCATGGTTACCCTGTTGTTTCCGGCTACCGGTGAAAACCGCATGTATGCCAAAGAAGAGGCGCCGGTCACCCGGGTCAGCTTCAATGTGGGCGATCAGATCACCAGTCACGAAGACTGGACCATGACGGTCGACGAAGTGCAGGAGAAAGACGGCCTGCTTATATATGTAGGTGTGCGCACCGACAATGATGAGCCCGTTGCCCTCAAGGAAGTGTTTCTCAACAACTTTATCAAGTTCAACAAGCCGCAGGATCGCCTGTTCGCCGGTCAGATCGATCGGATGTCCCGCTTCACCCTGCGCTACGAGGCGCTGGTCAACCAGCACCAGCGCCGTCGCAACCCAACTCGCGGTCTGGCCGGTGGCCGGGTCAGCCTGATCCCGCACCAGCTCTATATCGCTCATGAAGTGGGTCACCGCTACGCCCCACGCGTACTGCTGGCCGATGAAGTGGGTCTGGGCAAGACCATCGAAGCGGGCATGATCATTCATCAGCAACTGCTCTCCGGTCGCGCCCATCGGGTGCTTATTCTGCTGCCCGAAACCTTGCAGCACCAATGGCTGGTCGAGATGTTGCGCCGCTTCAACCTGCACTTCTCCCTGTTTGACGAGGAGCGCTGCATCGAGGCGTTTGCCGATGCGGAGAACCCCTTCGAGACCGAACAGCTGGTGATCTGCAGCCTCGACTTCCTGCGCAAGAAGCGTCGTCGCTTCGAGCAGGTGCTGGAGGCCGAGTGGGATCTGCTGGTTGTCGACGAAGCCCACCATCTGGAGTGGAGTGAAGAGGCGCCGAGCCGCGCCTATGAGATGGTGGAAGCGCTGGCCGAACAGGTGCCGGGCGTGCTGCTGCTGACTGCGACCCCGGATCAGCTGGGCCACCAGAGCCACTTTGCCCGTCTGCGCCTGCTCGATCCCGAGCGTTTCTACGACTACGAGGCCTTCCTCGCCGAGGAGCAGGCCTATGGTCAGGTCGCCAGCGCCGCGCAAGAGCTGCTGGATGGCGAGACCCTGAGCGATGAAGCCAGACAGATCCTCGCCAGCCAGCTGGAAGGGCTGGACTTGAGCGATGCCGCCGCCCGTCAGCAGGCAGTCGCCAAGCTGCTGGACCAGCATGGCACCGGCCGGGTGCTGTTCCGCAACAGCCGCGCCAATATTCAGGGCTTCCCCGAGCGTCACCTCAACGTCTACCCCATGCCGCTGCCGGAGCAGTACAAGACTGCCATCAAGGTGATGGGCATGATGGGTGGCAACGGTGGCGATCTGCAGACCCGCGCCCTGCGCTACCTCTACCCCGAGAAGATCTTCCAGCAGTTCGAAGGTGACAACGCCACCTGGACCCAGTTCGACCCGCGCGTCGAATGGTTGCTGGAGCTGCTGCTCTCTGCCCGTCAGCAGAAGGTGCTGGTGATCTGCTCCGAAGCAGCGACCGCCATCGCGCTGGAAGAGGCGCTGCGTACCCGTGAAGGGATCCGTGGTGCCGTGTTCCACGAAGGGATGTCGATCCTTGAGCGGGACAAGGCCTCCGCCTATTTCGCCCAGCAAGAGGGTGGCGCCCAGGTGCTGCTCTGCTCCGAGATCGGCTCAGAGGGTCGCAACTTCCAGTTTGCCAGCCATCTGGTGCTGTTCGATCTGCCTCTCAACCCGGATCTGCTGGAGCAGCGTATCGGCCGACTGGATCGTATCGGTCAGCAGAATACCGTCGAGATCCACGTTCCCTATCTGGAAGGGACTGCCCAGCGCGCCCTGCAGCTCTGGTATCACGATGGTCTGGACGCGTTCGAGCAGACCTGCCCGACGGCCCGCCCGGTATTCGAAGCGGTACGTGAAGAGCTGTTCGAGCTGCTGGCCGCCAACACCGGCGATCAGGCAGCCCTCGAGGCCCTGCTGGTCAAGACCCGCGAACTGCACGAGCCGCTCAAGGCCCGACTGGAGCAGGGTCGCGATCGCCTGCTGGAGATCCACTCCAGCGGTGGCGCCGCCGCCCAGCAGCTGGTCGACAAGCTGGCCGCCGAAGATGACGACACCGGCATGATCTCCTTTGCTCTCAAGATGTTCGACGAGATCGGCGTCAATCAGGATGACCGTGGCGAGAACGCGCTGGTGCTGACCCCCGGGGATCACATGCTGGTCTCCAGCTTCCCGGGCCTGCCGCAAGACGGCATGACCATCACCTTCGATCGCAACACAGCCCTGTCGCGGGATGACATGGCGCTGCTCTCCTGGGATCACCCCATGATGCGCGGCGGTATCGACCTGATCCTGGGCTCCGAGATCGGTGCCACCTCGGTCGCACTGCTCAAGAACAAGGCGCTGCCCATCGGCTCCATCCTGCTTGAGCTGATCTTCGTTGCCGAGTCTGCGGCCCATCCCCAGCTCTACCGCTTCATGCCGCCGACGCCGATCCGTCTGCTGATGGACAAGAACGGCCAGAATCTGGGTGAGAAAGTGGCGTTTGATGCCTTCAACCGCCAGCTGACGCCGGTCAATCGCCACCTCGGCAGCAAGCTCGTGACTGCATCCCAGCCGGTGATCCACGGTCTGATCGGCAAGGGCCAGGCCATTGCCGAAGAGCTGAAAGCCGGGATTGTCGACAAGGCCCGCACCCAGATGGCGCAGACCCTGCAGCAGGATCTGGATCGTCTGGAGGCGCTCAAGGCAGTCAACCCGAACGTGCGCGACAGCGAACTGGATTATCTGCGCAATCTGCAGGCAGAATTGCACCATCTGATCGATCAGACCCAACTCAAGCTGGATGCCATCCGCTTTATCGTGGTCACCCATAACTGACAAGGTACCGACCGACAGCGGCCAAACCCAGCTCAAACTGAATACCCAAGGCCGCTTTGTCGTGGTTACCCATAACTGATGGGGGCGTGCCCCCACCTTCTGATGCGAGACATTTATGTTTGAATACTCACCGCCTCTGGAACCCTGGCTCGATATCCTGTTCAAGGACAAGGACATCATGGTGGTCAACAAGCCCACTGGCCTGCTAAGCGTCCCCGGGCGCGGCCCCGAGAATGAAGACAGCGTCCTGCATCGGGTGAAACAACAACACCCCAAGGCGGCGGCAGCTCATCGCCTCGACATGTCCACCACTGGCGTCATTGTCATTCCCCTCAATCCCAACTCTCATCGGGAACTGAGCCGACAATTTCGCGAGCGGGAGACCGAGAAGCACTACCTCGCCTGGGTGTGGGGCGAGCCGGAAGCAGAGTCGGGGCAGGTTGACCTGCCGCTCTGCGTCGACTGGCCCAACCGCCCGAAGCAGAAGGTGGATCACGAGGAGGGGCGTCACGCTCTGACCCTGTGGCAGAAACTGAAAGTGGAGAACGGCAACAGCCTGATCAAGCTAACCCCCATCACAGGTCGTTCGCATCAGCTGCGCGTCCATATGCTGGAGCTGGGGCATCCGATCCTGGGTGACAACCTCTATGCTCATCCGGATGCGCTGGCGGCGGCCCCCCATCTCTACCTGCATGCAGCCATGCTGACCATCAGCCACCCCCGTAGTGGCGAGCGGATGACCTTCGAGGCGCCGGCTCCTTTCCCGGTCTGATCCCGCAAATCGCAGAGATAAAAAAGCCCCCATCGCGAGATGGGGGCTTTTTCATTAGGGTCAGACGCGAATATCGATCTTGCTTCCCAGAGAAGCGCTGGCCGATGTCGGTGCAACCGGCGCTGATTGCGCTGCGTTTTGCAGCAGCTTCAGCGCAGCTTCGCCCTCTTGGGTCTGCTGTCTCTTGGCCAGACTGGCCGTCATCAGAGCAGAACCAAACGACGCATTTGCAGAACTTGATATATCCATAGGGTTCCTCCTGCACTCAACAGTATCGGCCAAGCAGCCCCGAACATAAGCACTGAATGCAAAACAATCTGACAGGTGCTTTTCTATCAATCAGATAGCACTAGCATTCATGGCCCCTGTTCACCGCTGGATGACGCCTTCAAGCTCCTGTGCCGTCATCGGCCGAAGCACCTTGCAAGGGTTGCCGGCCGCCACCACATTGGTGGGCACATCTTTGGTCACCACCGAGCCGGCACCGATGACGCTGTTGTCACCGATGGTGACGCCGGGGCAGATGACGACGCTGCCGCCGATCCAGACGTTGTGACCGATCCGCACCGGCTTGCCGAACTCGACACCCTTGATACGTGGCGCCACCGCCACCGGGTGAGCGGCGGTGTAGATCTGCACCCCGGGCGCCAGCAGCACGTTGTCGCCGATGTGCACCTCGCAGACGTCGAGGATGGTGCAGCCCACGTTGGCGTAGAAGTTCTCGCCGACGAAGATATTGGCGCCATAGTCGCAGAAGAACGGCGGGTTGATGGCGCACTCCTGGCCGCGGCCACCAAGCAGCTCGTGAAGCAAAGCATCCCGATCCGGTTTCTCCTGCCAGCAGGTGTTGAAGGTGTGATAGAGCCTTCGGCAGCGCTCGCGCGCCGCTTTGAGCTCAGGGTCGCCCGCATCATAAGGTTCCCCCGCCACCATCTTCTGCCACTCGGTACCGCGCACCACCTTCTCCATTACCTACTCCATCAGCCAGATCAGGGATTCATAAGGGCGCAGCATACCCGATTGCGGTCGGGCCGGGCTATCGGGGTAGTTGCCGAGCAGCAGCCGACCTTGCCCGCTTTGCAGCTCGGCAGGCAAGGCAAACTCCACCGGCTCGCCGTAGAAGTTGCTCACCACCAGCAGGGTCTGACCGTTGGCACGGCGGGCATAGGCCCAGATCTGCGGGTGCCCGGTCAGCAGCTCCTGATAATCCCCCTGAGTGAAGATGGGGTGCGCCTTGCGAAGGGCGATGAGATCCCGATAGTGCCAGAACACCGAGTGCTGGTCGGCCAGCGCCGCCTCGGCATTGATCTCGGAATAGTTGGCGGCTGGCTTGAGCCAGGGTGTCCCTTGGGTGAAACCGGCATTAGCCGCAGCGCTCCACTGCATCGGGGTGCGCGAGTTGTCGCGGGACTTGGCACCGAGAATGGAGAGGATCTCGGCCTCGCTCATCCCTTCCGCCTGCTTGATGACGAAGATGTTGCGACTTTCCACATCCTGATAGTCGTTGATGTGCTGATAGCCGGGGTTGGTCATGCCGATCTCCTCCCCCTGATAGATGTAAGGGGTGCCTTGCAGGCCGTGCAGCGTGCTGGCCAGCATCTTGGCGGCTACAACTCTATGCTCGCCCTCATCCCCGAAACGGGAGACGATGCGCGGCTGATCGTGGTTGCACCAGAACAGCGCCGACCACCCCTTGCCATGCATGCCGCTCTGCCAGTGGTTGAAGATGCGTTTGAGTTCGAGAAAATCGAACGGCGCCTTGGTCCACTTGTCGCCGTTGGGGTAATCCACCTTCAGATGGTGGAAGTTGAACACCATGGAGAGCTCGGAGCCATCGAGGGCACCATAACGCTGGCAATGCTCCAGCGAAGTAGAGGACATCTCCCCCACCGTCATGGCACCCACTGGGGCAAACACGTCGCGGCTCACGTCCTGCAAAAATTCGTGGATGCGCGGCCCGTCGGTGTAGAAGCGGCGGCCATCGCCAATCTCGTCGTTCGGGAACGCCTGATCCTTGGAGATGAGGTTGATGACGTCGAGGCGGAAACCGTCCACCCCCTTCTTGGCCCAGAAGTGGATGATGTTTTTGACCTCGGCGCGCACCGCCGGATTTTCCCAGTTGAGATCCGCCTGCTCGCGGGCAAACAGGTGCAGGTAGTACTGACCGGTGGCGGGATCCAGCTCCCAGGCGCTACCGCCAAACTTGGATTGCCAGTTGTTGGGTACGCCGCCATCCACCGGATCGCGCCAGATGTAGTAGTCGCGGTAGGGGCTGTTCTTGTCCCCCAGCGCCGACTTGAACCAGGCGTGCTCGGTGGAGGTGTGGTTGACCACGATATCCATCACGATGCGGATGTCGCGCTCATGGGCGGCGGCCAGCAGCGCCTCGAAATCTGCCATGGTGCCGTAGGCGGGGTCGATGGCAAGGTAGTCGGCGATGTCGTAGCCGTTGTCCACCTGCGGGGAGACGTAGACCGGGGTCAGCCAGAGGGCGTCGACCCCCAAGGTCTTGAGATAGTCGAGGCGGGCCATGATCCCCTTGAGATCGCCGGTGCCACGGGCAGCGGAATCCTGAAAGCTCTTGGGGTAAATCTGGTAAATCACGGCACTCTGCCACCAGGGTGTTTGGCTCATGGGTCTTTCTCTTGTCTCGAATAGAAAATGGAGAGGGCGACCCGCGGGTCGCCCTGATAATCAGTGTCAGGCGCTGGCTTGGGCCAACTTGCCAGCGGCTTGCTGGCGCTTGTAGACCAGCAGGGTCAGCACCACCGGCACCACGATGGCGACCAGCATGGCGATGGCGAACACCGCCCAGTATTGCGGCTGGATGGAGAGGATGCCCGGCAGGCCGCCCACCCCGATGCCGTTGGCCATCACTCCGGCGAAACCGCAGATAAGGGCCGCAAGGCTGGAGCCCACCATGGCGCACAGCATGGGGAACTTGTACTTGAGGTTGATACCGTACATCGCCGGCTCGGTCACCCCGAGGTAGGCGGAGATGGCGGCAGGTACCGATATCTCCCGTTCGTTCTCCTTGCGGCTAATCAGAATGATGCCGACGACCGCAGAAGCCTGAGCGATGTTGGAGAGGGCGATCAGCGGCCAAATCGGGGTGCCGCCCATGCTCTGCATCAGCTGCAGATCCACCGCGTTGGTGGTGTGGTGGATGCCGGTGATAACCAGCGGCGCGTAGAGGAAACCGAACAGGGCCGCGCCGATGGGAGCGAAGGAGCCGGTCATGGCCGCCTTGGCAGCGAAACCGACGCCATCACCAATCCAGCGACCAAACGGGCCGATAAAGGCGTGGGCCACGATCACTGCCAGCAAAAGCGAGACAAACGGCACAATCACCAGATAGAGATAGGCCGGAATGATCCGCTTGAGGTTGGTCTCCACCCAGGCGAGGAAGACACCCGCCAGCAGTGCCGGAATGACCTGGGCCTGATAACCCACCTTCTGGATCACGAACAGGCCGAAGTCCCACACCTCGGGAGTCTGCTGACCAATGCCGTAGGCGTTCATCAACTGCGGTGACACCAGCGTCACCCCCAGCACGATACCGAGGATCTCGGAGCCGCCCATCTTCTTCACTGCAGACCAGCAGACACCGACCGGCAGGAAGTGGAAAATCGCCTCGCCCAGCAGCCAGAGGAAGGCGTGTACCTGAGCCCAGAACTGGCTGATCTCGGTGAGGGTATGAGTGCCATCGTCGAACATCTTGATGTCGCCGATGACGTTGCGAAAGCCCAGGATCAGACCGCCGGTGATGATGGCGGGCAGCAGCGGCACGAAGATCTCCGCCAGATGGGAGATGCCCCGCTCCAGCGGGTTCATGTTCTGGCGCGCCGCCTGCTTGGCGGTCTCCTTGCTGCCACCGCTGACGCCGAGCTGCTCGGTCAGCGCCTTGTACCACTGCTCTACCTCGTTACCGATCACCACCTGGAACTGACCGCCCTGGGTGAAGCTTCCCTTCACTGCCGGAATGGTTTCGATGGCCTTGCTGTCGGCCTTGGCCGGATCGTTCAGGACGAAGCGCAACCGGGTCAGGCAGTGGCTGACGGTGGCGATGTTCTCCTTGCCGCCGATCTTGTCGATCAGGGTGGCAAGCTGCTGTGCGTTGATCTTGGACATGGGTCTTCCCTCTGTGACGCCATTGAATAGTGGTCTGTATCGCCCTTTTGAGCCAGTCTGTCGGCCGGAGCGTTTTTGGTATCGTTCCCATTTAGCATGCCGACAATCTGGCCAGATCGAAATGGGAACGTTCCCAATTCGTGGCCAGCATCACAAAAAGCGTACTTTTTGTTCAGTACGGAGTGATGGGGGTCACAGGGTTCGACAGGGGGCGATTGTCACCAGCGGAGGCTGAGCCTGCTCAATCTGGCCGAGCAGCTGACGCGCCGCCTGCTCCCCCGCCCCTTTGTAACCGAGATCGAGACTAAGGGCGTTGGGGAAGAGGAAGCTGAGCATGGGGTTGTTGCCAAGGCCGGTCACCAGCACCTCGCTACGCCCTTGTTCTTGCAGGTATTTTGCCGCACCAATGGCGAGGGTGTCGCTGGCGCAGACCAACGCCTGGGTGGAGGGCGTCAGCAGCTCGGCCGCCAGCCGGTAGCCGCTCTGCAGGCTGAGATCGCCGAGGGCGCTGCGCGGGCGCAACCCCTGCTCTGCGCAGTAAGCGAGATAGGCGTCGAGGCGGCGCTGGCCGGTGGTGAGATCCGAGGCATCCACCCCCAGATAGGCGATGTCGCGGGCGCCACGGCTTGCCAGCTGCGCCAGCATGGTGCGCACCGCACCGGCGTCGTCGAAGCAGACCGAGGAGAAACCGGGATATTCACGGGCGACTAGCACCAGCTTCTCTTTCAGCGGAGCCATGGCGGCATAGTCCAAGTCATTGAAGGCGAACAGGATAATGCCATCCACCCCGCGCCGCTCCAACACCGCCAGATGCTCCTGTACCTTGGCGGGGGAGAACTTGCTCTCCATCAGCACGGCATCGTAGCCACGCTGATAGAGGGTCTCCAGCATGCCGCGCACCGCCTGATTCTCCGAGCTGGAGTCGAGCCGCGAGACGATGATCCCCACCACCTGCTGGCTCTGGCTGCGCATGGCCCGCGCCGATTTGCTCGGCACGAAGCCATGTTCGGCGATGATTTGCTCCACCCGCTCGCGGGTCTCCTGCTTCACCTTGGGATCCTGGTTGAGCACCCGGGAGACGGTCGACTTGCCGACGCCACTCAGTCTGGCGATATCGAGGATGGTCAGTTTCTTGTCCATGAATTGGCTCACAGGAGGCTAGGCGGTGGAATTGCCCACATTGTTGTGATTAACCCCTGTGAATACAAGCCCATGGCGTTAGAATGCCCTTTTTGCCCCGCCGTCAGGGTGTGTGGGCACAGCACAGGATGCCCATCATGGATCTGCTGGCCAGTCTGCTCTTCTCCCTCTCCATCACAGGCCCCATCTGCGTGGTGCTGCTGCTCGGCATCTTGCTCAAGCGGCTGGGGCTGCTGCCGGATCCCTTTACCGAATCCGCCTCGCGACTGGTATTTCAGGTCACCCTGCCCGCCCTGCTCTTTCTCAGTATTCTGGGTACCAACTTCACCACCATGCCGAGCCTCTGGTTTATCGGCTATGGCCTGCTCGCCACCGTTATCAGCTATCTGGTGCTGGAACTGCTGGCCGGACGTTTTATCGGGGAGCAGCGACTGCGCGGGATCTTCGTGCAAGGGAGCTTTCGCGGCAACAGCGCCATTATCGGGCTCGCCTATGTGCAAAACGCCTACGGCCACGAAGGGTTGGGGGCGGCGGCCTTCTATGTCGGCGCGGTGACCGTGCTCTACAACATTCTCGCGGTGATCACCCTCACCCGCAGTCTCGGCGGCGCCACCGGCATTCGCCCCATCCTGCTCGGCATCATCAAGAATCCGCTGATCATCGCCATTGTGGCAGCGCTGCCGTTTACCCTGCTCGGTATCAAGATGCCGCAACTGCTGCTCACCACCGGCAGCTACTTCGCCAACATGACGTTGCCGCTGGCGCTGCTCTGCACCGGCGCCTCCCTCAGCCTCGACGCTCTGCGTGGTGGTGCAGCCATTGCGGGCTGGGCCAGCATCATGCGGCTCTGTCTCATTCCGGCTGCGTTCACTCTTGGGGCGGCCCTGCTCGGCTTCAGCCATCTGGAGCTGGGTATTCTGTTTCTCATCAGCGCCACTCCGACTGCCGCCGCCAGCTATGTGATGACCCGCGCCATGGGTGGCGACAGCGTGCTGGCCGCAAACATCATCGCCACCACCACCCTCGGCTCGCTGGTTACTACCAGCCTCGGGGCGACTCTGATGAACTACCTAGGGTTGATGTACTGACCCTGCCCGAGGAAACTGCCAACCTCATCGCCACCACGAACCTTTGCTCGCATGTCACCCATACACCGGCCGGGAGCAACCCTGATGAACTATCTGGGTCTTATGTACTGACGGCTTGACCTTGCCGGAGGCGGCAGCTTTAGGCTGGCGTCCATCAACAGAGGAGATATCCCATGACCATCGAACTCACAGTGTCCGGCATGTCCTGTGGTGGCTGCGCCGCCAGTCTGCAAAAAGCGCTGCTGGCCCAGCCTGCGGTCACCACCGCAACCGTCGATTTCGCCAGCAGCAAGGCCTTCATCGAGAGCGAGCTGAGCAAGGCCGAGCTGATCGCCCTGATCGAAGCCAAGGGTTTCTCTGCGAGTTAAATTATCTCCATAGAGGTATAAAACAGGTTAAAAATCTGTACTCACCTGTCTTTTGGTGAGTTTTATCACAGACCGGGGTTATTAAACGGGCAAACTTGCTGCGATTATTCCAACCATAAGGATTTGCAGCATGACCCTACCGATCCGCAAGACCCTGCTCGCCGCCGTCGTTGGCCTGACACTCTCCCCCATGGCCATGGCGCTGCCCAACGTCCATATTCTGGCAACCGGCGGCACCATTGCCGGGGCTGGCCAGTCGGCTACCCAGTCCAACTACGAGGCTGGCAAGGTAGCCATCGAGACGCTGATCGCCGCCGTGCCCGAGATGAAGAACGTCGCTGACGTGCAGGGTGAGCAGGTGGTGAAGATCGGCTCCCAGGACATGAACGACGAGGTGTGGCTCAAGCTGGCCAAGCGGGTCAACGAGCTGCTGGCCAAGGATGACGTGGATGGCATTGTAATTACCCACGGCACCGACACCATGGAAGAGACCGCCTACTTCCTCAATCTGACTGTCAAGAGCGACAAGCCGGTGGTACTGGTTGGCGCCATGCGCCCCTCCACCGCCATGAGTGCTGATGGCCCGCTCAACCTCTACAACGCCGTGGTGACCGCCTCCGACCCCGCCTCCAAGGGACGTGGCGTCATGGTGGCGATGAACGACACCGTGCTCGATGCCCGCGACGTCACCAAGACCAACACCACAGGCGTGCAGACCTTTGCCTCCCCCAACTTTGGCCCGCTGGGTTACATCCACAACGGCAAGATCGACTATCAGCGCAGCCCGGCCCGTCTGCACACCAGCAAGACGCCGTTTGACGTGAGCAAGCTCGACAAGCTGCCGCAAGTGGGCATCGTCTACAGCTACGCCAACGCCACCGACTTGCCGGCCAAGGCGATGGTGGATGCCAAGTTCGACGGCATCGTCAGCGCCGGGGTGGGTAACGGCAACCTCTACCACACCCTGTTCGATACCCTGGCCAAGGCGAGCAAGGATGGCATCCGCGTCGTACGCTCAGCCCGCGTGCCGACCGGCGCCACCACCCTGGATGCCGAGATCGATGATGCCAAGTACGGCTTCGTGGCCTCCGGCACTCTCAACCCGCAGAAGGCGCGGGTGCTGCTGATGCTCTCCCTGACCCAGAGCAAAGACCCGGCCCAGATCCAGCGCTGGTTCCAGCAGTTCTGACAACGGTTGCCTGACAAGTGATAAGCAAGGGCGGGACTTCCCGCCCTTTTCCATCCAGTAATGCAGCCTCGCCCATTACGCAGTTTGACGGGGTCGACCTTCCCTTTTCCGGCCATCTTTTTCAGCCATCACAAAGCGCTGTCATCAAATTAGCGAGCCGGATCACCCGCTTTCACAAGCGCATCGCCGCCAAATTCATTACACTGCCAGCGATCTTATCCACTCAAGGAGTGCTGTTGCTGTATGGAAATATTGATCCTGCTGGGATTGATTTTGCTTAATGGCGTCTTCGCCATGTCAGAAATCGCCATCGTCACCGCACGCAAGGCTCGCCTCGGCAAGCTTGCCTCTGAAGGCAACCGCTCCGCCGCCATTGCCCTCAAACTGGGCGAAGACCCGACCCATTTTCTCTCTGCCGTCCAGATCGGCATTACCAGCATAGGTCTGCTCAACGGTATCTACGGCGAATCCCTGCTGGCCCAGCCCTTCTCCCTCTGGTTGCAGGAGTGGGGACTCCCGGCCAAGAGCAGTGGCCTGATCGCCACCATCATAGTGGTGGTGGTGGTTACTTACCTCTCCATCGTGGTGGGGGAGCTGGTGCCCAAGCGCCTCGGCCAGCTCAATGCCGAGCGCATCGCCTGTCTGGTGGCCCGCCCCATGCACTGGCTCGCCACCCTGACCCGCCCCTTCGTCTGGCTACTGTCGGCCTCTACCAATGCCAGCCTGCGGCTGCTGCGGGTCAACCAGAACGGCAGCGCCAACGTTACCGAGGAGGAGATCCACGCCATGCTGGTGGAGGGCTCTGAAGCCGGGGTGATCGAGGATCATGAACACACCATGCTGCGCAACGTCTTCCGTCTCGACGAGCGCAGCCTCTCCTCCCTGATGGTGCCGCGCAGCGATATCCGCTATCTGGATCTGGCTCTGCCGCTGGAGACCAACCTGCAGCGGCTGGTGGAGTATCGCCACAGCTATTTTCCGGTCTGCGACGGCAACCTGTCAGAATTGGTGGGTATCATCAATGTCAGCAAGGTGCTGCACGCCTATATCAAGGGGGAGCCCATCGATCTGACTGCCCTGACCCAGGAGGGCAGCCTGCTGCCCGAGACCCTCAACGGCGTCGAGCTGCTCAACCACTTCCGCACCCACAGCGAACAGATGGCGCTGGTGGTTGACGAATATGGCGAGTTGCAGGGGCTGGTCACCCAGCAGGATCTGCTGGAGGCGCTGGCGGGGGATTTCCAGCAGGAGGATGGCAGCGACAACTGGGCCTTCCGGCGCGCCGACGGCAGCTGGCTGCTCGATGGCCTGATCCCGCTGCCGGAGTTGAAGGACTGTCTGGAGCTGGTTCGTCTGCCAGAAGAAGAAAAACATCACTATCACACCCTCGGAGGGCTTATCATGCTGCTCCTTGGTCGTGTTCCACAAACCGGAGACCTGGTGACACTGGAACAGTGGCAACTGGAAATTGTTGACATGGATGGCCTGCGCATCGACAAGGTGCTCGCCATGCCCTTGACCGATCAACCCAGCTAACCTGCGGAGTTTGCAAGTATGGAGCAGTTTTACCAACTGGCTCACGCCTTTATGAATCACGATCTGAACACACTTTCCGATCCCAAGATGGCCTTCATGATCTGTGGTGTGATTCTGACGTTTCTGGTACTGGAAAACGGATTCATCCCTACCGCCTTTCTGCCCGGTGACAGCCTGCTGATCCTCACCGGCGTACTCATCTATCAGGATGTGTTGTCTCTCGGGGTGATCCCGCTGTTGATCATGGCCACCTTTGTCGGCACCTGGCTCGGTTACATGCAGGGGCGCTTTCTCGGCCACACCCAGCTCTACCATCGGCTGATGTCCCATGTGGAAGAGCGACACCAGCAGAAGGTTTACCACCTGCTGGACAAGTACGGGATCATCACCCTGATAACCGCGCGCTATATCGCCTTCGTGCGCACCGCCTACCCCTATATCGTGGGTGCCACCGAACTGCCCCAGGGGCGCTTTCTCATCGTCAATCTGATCAGCTCCATCATGTGGATCTGCCCGCTGGTCGGGTTTGGCTACTACCTGAGCCACACCAAGCTGGCCGCCGAATACCAGACCCAGTTCTTCAACATCATCATCTATCTGCCAGTGGCCCTGCTGGTGGGTGGCATGGTGGCACTGGTCTGGCGCTGGATCAGCAAACGCAGGGCCGCGCAGCCGCGGGATTGACCCTTCGCCCAACGCCCGCCCCGAAAGCCCTCGCCAGAGGGCTTTTTTGATCGCCTATTTAGCGCAAATAGCAGAAATAGTCCCGCACCACCCTTGTAAAGCCGGGGTAAAAATGAGTGAATCTAGCGCCTTTTTTTGGATGGGAATGGAGTCGGTTGTATGTGGTGTCGGATTCGCGCAGCAGCGCTGGTTGTCGGGTTGATGGGAATGCTGGGATTGCCTGCGGTCAGCGCGGCACCCAACCCTGCCAAACTGGAAGTACGCTCGAGCAGCGCCCTGGTCGTGGATGTAAAAACGGGCAAGACGCTCTACCAGAAGAATGCCACCAAGGTGCGTCCTATCGCCTCCCTTACCAAGCTGATGACAGCGCTGGTGGTGCTGGATGCCAAACAGAATCTCAACCAGACCATTACGGTCGACAAGAACGATCTGGATCGGGTCAAACATACTCATTCACGCATCCGCATGGGCACCAAGGTGACCCGCCGCGACGCCCTGCATCTGGCGCTGATGTCCTCCGAAAACCGGATGGCCTCGGCACTGGCGCGTCACTATCCGGGCGGTCGCAGCGCCTTCGTGCGCGCCATGAACAACAAGGCCAGACAGCTGGGTATGCGTAATACCCACTTCTACGACTCCACCGGCCTCTCCACCCGCAACGTCTCCACCGCCCAGGATCTGGGCAAGCTGGCCGCCGCCGCCTATCGCCAGCCGCTGATCCGCCAGTTCACTCAGGATGAGAACCGGGAGATGCGCTTCAGCGCCCCCGCCTACAGCCTGATGTTCAACAACACCAACCCGCTGGTGAAAAACCCGGATTGGGACGTGCGCCTCTCCAAGACCGGCTTCACTGACGAAGCGGGTCGCTGTCTGGTGATGCGCGCCAAACCGGACAGCCGCGAGCTCGCCATCGTGCTGCTCAACTCGGTGGGCAAACGCACCCCCATCGGCGATGCCAACCGCATTCGCAAATGGCTGAAAAGCTGAGTAAATATCTCGACACAAGAGGATGCTGCGGCATCCTTTTTTATTGCCCGCAGAACGCCTCGGCAGGCCCTGCAGGATGTTGATGAGCGAACCCTGAGTGTGATGAGCAGCGCGGCATCTGCCGTTGCAACAGCAGGCATACAAGGCGCGTGTAGATAAGGCAAAGGGTGGCAAGGGGCTGCACCGTTTAGAAGAACTGTGCGCAATCACAGAAAGGGGAAGAAATAAGGACAAGAACAGCCAGGTAAACGGGCGATCTACCCGCAACAGCGCACGGGGATCCGCACCAAAAAGCTAAATATCGCCCACAAAAAAACAGCCCCGACCGACGTCGAGGCTGTCTGTATGGTGCGCCCGAGAGGATTCGAACCTCTGACCACCTGGTTCGTAGCCAGGTACTCTATCCAGCTGAGCTACGGGCGCAAATGGCGGAGAAGGGGGGATTCGAACCCCCGATGCGGGTATAAGCCGCATACTCCCTTAGCAGGGGAGCGCCTTCAGCCTCTCGGCCACCTCTCCGTTTGCGGGGCTGATAATACTTCACAGGGATTTTTAGTCAAACACTTTTTTGGAGAAAAAAGTGCGTTCGCTCAGCATTTGGTCAAAGCGTGGAATATTCAAACAATATCGGCACTTATCCCGCAGTTTCGCGCCCTGCAGGGCGATTTCAGGGGGCAGGAAAAACAAAAGGCGACACATGAGGTGTCGCCTTGTCACAGCCATGAAAGTGGCTTAGAAGCCCGGTTGGCCCGGAACTTTCTCGGCCTGGATGCGCTGGTAGATCTCTTCGCGGTGTACGGAGACCTCTTTCGGCGCGTTAACACCGATACGGACCTGGTTGCCTTTAACGCCCAGTACGGTGACAGTCACTTCATCACCAATCATCAGGGTTTCCCCAACACGACGAGTCAAAATAAGCATTCGCTTGCTCCTGTATCCTGTTTTGTTTTTATATCGATATGCGACATTATCTAACAAAGATACCGATATGGTAAATGGTTGAAACTAAATCAATCAGAGATTGTTAGCCCAAGGGCTGCTCTTGCGGTGCCTGATCCAACCCGAAAGCCGCGTGCAGGGCTCGCACCGCCAACTCCAGATACTTCTCGTCAATCACCACAGAGATTTTGATTTCAGAGGTCGAGATCAACTGCATGTTGATCCCCTCCTCGCCCAATACCTTGAACATGGTGCGCGCAACACCGGGATGGTTCCACATGCCGACACCGACAATGGAAACCTTGGCAATCTCGCCATTTCCCTGCACGCAGGAGGCGCCAAGTTCAGTGGCGGTCTCCTCCAGCAGTACCCGGGCGCGGCGATAGTCGTCACGATTCACCGTGAAGGTGAAGTCGGCGGTGCCATCTCCTAGGGTGTTCTGCACAATCATGTCGACATCAATGTTGGCGTCGCTGATCGGATTCAGGATCTGCGCGGCAACGGTTGGTCTGTCCGGCACGCCCAGAATGGTCAGGCTGGCCTCGTTGCGGTTAAAAGCGATCCCGGATACCAGGGGAGCTTCCATCCTATCACCTCCATATGTGATTAAGGTTCCCTCTCCATCGATAAAGCTCGACAGCACCCGCAGCGGGACGCGGTACTTGCCCGCAAACTCCACCGAGCGGATCTGCAACACCTTGGCGCCGAGACTGGCCATCTCCAGCATCTCCTCGAAGGTGATGGTGTCAAGACGACGCGCCTTGGGCTCGATGCGCGGATCCGTGGTGTATACCCCATCCACATCGGTAAAGATCTGGCACTCATCGGCCTTGATGGCCGCCGCTACAGCAACCGCCGTGGTATCCGAACCGCCGCGGCCCAGCGTCGTGATGGCGTTATGCTCGTCACGGCCCTGGAAACCGGCGATCACCACCACCTTGCCCGCAGCCAGTTCGGCATGAACCAGCTCGGTGTCGATGTGGGTGATGCGCGCCTTGCCATAGGCGGAATCGGTATGAATCCGCACCTGATCACCGGTCATTGAGACCGCAGGACAACCGCGTTTGTTCAACGCGATCGCCAGCAGCGCTATGGTGACCTGCTCACCGGTGGAGACCAGTACATCCATCTCCCGCCGGTTGGCATCAGGATCCAGCTGCTGGGCCATGCCCAGCAGCCGGTTGGTTTCGCCCGACATGGCGGAGACAACCACCACCACGTCGTGTCCCTGGGCGCGGGTCTGCTCGACCCGCTCAGCTACCGCCTCGATCCGCTCCAGTGTGCCGACCGAGGTGCCGCCGTACTTCTGTACATAGAGTGCCACAGATCACCTCGCCCGATTACAGGCGCTCTTCCAGCCAGGAGTGAACGGATTGCAGCGCTGCCGGCACCGCCTCAGGCTGGGTACCACCCGCCTGTGCCATGTCCGGACGGCCACCGCCCTTGCCACCCACCTGTTGGGCAACCAGATTGACCAGCTCACCGGCCTTGACCTTGCCGGTCAGGTCGTTGGTGACGCCCGCGATCAGGTTGACCTTGCCGTCGGCACAGGTTGCCAGCAGCACAACACCGGACTTCATCTGGTTCTTCAGCTCGTCCAGCATACCGCGCAGGGATTTCGGATCGGCCCCTTCCAGCGCTGCAACCAGCACCTTCTGACCGTTGATCTCGATCACCTGACCCAGCAGGTCGTTACCGGCCTGAGCGGCCAGCTTGGCCTTGAGCTGCTCCAGCTCGCGCTCCATCATCTTGGCCTTGTCCAGCATCTGGCGAACCTTGTCGGCGATGCAGAACTGGTCGCCTTTCACCAGGGCAGCAGCCTCTTCGATCTGCTCGCCAACCTGATGCATGAAGTCGATGGCCGCTTTGCCGGTCACCGCTTCGATACGGCGCACGCCAGCTGCGATACCGCTCTCGGCGATGATCTTGAAGAAGCCGATATCACCGGTGCGCTTGGCGTGAGTACCGCCGCACAGCTCGGTGGAGTAGTCGCCCATGCGCACCACGCGCACGTCGTCCTCATATTTTTCACCAAACAGCGCCATGGCACCGGCGGACTTGGCCGCTTCCAGATCCATCAGCTGGGTGGTGATTTCGTGGTTGGCGCGGATCTGGTTGTTGACCAGCTCCTCGACCCGGCGAATGGTCGCCATGGTCAGCCCCTCGAAGTGGGAGAAGTCAAAGCGCATGCGCTCAGCCCCAACCAGAGAACCTTTCTGAGTGACATGCTCGCCCAGTGCCTGACGCAGAGCTGCGTGCAGCAGGTGAGTCACTGAGTGGTTCAGGGCAATGGCCTGACGACGGTCAGCGTCTACCACGGCCTCGACCTCAGCCCCTTTCTCCAGGGTGCCCAGCTCCATGTAGCCCTTGTGGATGATCGCCTTGCCCGCTTTCAGGGTGTCGGTCACGGCAAAGATGCCGTCGTCCACTTTCAGGGTACCGCTGTCGCCAATCTGGCCGCCGGATTCGGCGTAGAAGGGGGTCTCTTCCAGCACGATGACCGCTTCGTCACCAGCGATAAGACCGCTCACCTCTTCCACACCCTTGTAGATACCGACCACGCGGGTACGCTCGGTCAGGGTCTTGTAACCGGTGAAGGGGGTCTCGAAGTCGAGCTTGAGCATCTCGTTGTAGTTCACGCCGAAGCTGGAAGCCTCTTTGGCACGAGCACGCTGCTTCTCCATCTCGGCCTTGAAGCCCTCTTCGTCGATGCCGATCTCGCGCTCGCGCACCACGTCGGCAGTCAGGTCGGCCGGGAAGCCGTAAGTGTCGTAAAGCTTGAACACCACCTCACCCGGAATAACCTTGGCATCGCCGAGATTGGCCAGAGCGTCTTCCAGCAGCAGCAGACCACGATCCAGCGTGCGGACGAACTGCTCCTCTTCGATGCGCAGCACGCGCTCGACCAGCGGCAGCTGGGCGATCAGCTCGGCAGCGACATCCTTCATCTGTACGGCCAGCTCGGCAGCCAGTTTGTAGAAGAAGACATCGGTCGCGCCCAGCTTGCGACCGTGACGCACGGCGCGGCGGATGATGCGACGCAACACATAGCCACGACCTTCGTTGGACGGCATCACGCCATCTGCCACCAGGAAGGCGCAGGAGCGGATGTGGTCCGCGATGACGCGCAGGGACTGGTTGCTCAGATCGGTGGTGCCGACAATCTCGGCCGCTTTCTTGATCAGCGCCTGGAAGATGTCGATTTCGTAGTTGGAGTGGACACCCTGCATGATGGCGGAGATACGCTCCAGACCCATGCCGGTATCCACGGACGGACGCGGCAGCGGCTCCATGGTGCCGTCAGCCTGACGGTTGAACTGCATGAAGACCACGTTCCAGATCTCGATGAAACGGTCGCCATCCTCTTCCGGTGAGCCGGGACGGCCACCCCAGATGTGATCGCCGTGGTCATAGAAGATCTCGGTGCAGGGACCGCACGGGCCGGTATCGCCCATCGCCCAGAAGTTGTCGGAAGCGTAAGGGGCACCCTTGTTGTCACCGATGCGCACGATGCGATCGGCCGGGACACCGACCTCTTTTTCCCAGATATCGAAAGCCTCATCGTCAGTCGCGTAGACGGTCACCAGCAGGCGCTCTTTCGGCAGCTGCAGCACCTCGGTCAGGAAGCCCCATGCAAACTTGATGGCATCCTGCTTGAAGTAGTCACCGAAGCTGAAGTTGCCCAGCATTTCGAAGAAGGTGTGGTGACGAGCGGTATAGCCGACGTTTTCCAGATCGTTGTGCTTACCACCGGCACGCACGCAACGCTGGGAAGTCGTCGCGCGATTGTAGGCACGCTTGTCTGCGCCAAGGAACACGTCCTTGAACTGGTTCATACCCGCGTTGGTAAACAACAGGGTCGGGTCGTTATGCGGTACCAGCGAGCTGGAGGAGACAACCTGGTGCCCCTGGGAACGGAAATACTCGAGAAACGCAGCGCGAATCTCTGACGTGGACATATACATGGAAAATCCTGCTTGATTCGAATACGGACTTTTAACCGCATTAATGTAAGTTTTCTGCGGGGTAAAGTAAAACGGACAGGGCCGCCACGGGCGAAAAAGCGCACATAAACGGGCCAGATAAGAGCGCCGCTGCCCACAGTGGCTTTTTTCACTGTCGAGAGGCAAAAAAGCAGCGCATAAAGAGAGATGAGATGAACAAAAGGCCGCTTTTTCGGGATTGTGCGCGCAAGCTACTGAACGAGCAGGAAAAACCTGCCATAAGGAGAGGTGAAACGACGTTTGCCACGCAGTGGCGTTACTCCTCCCGCTCCTGCAGGGCCGAGATGGCATAACGGGCCTGATCCTGGGTAAAGCCGCGCCCCAGCAGATATTTGAGCCACTTCATCCGCAGCTTGAAATCGGCCAGATCGACAATTTTTGCCCGTCGCTCCAGCAGTTCGAAGGCAAGCTCGAACCAGTCCAGCTCCGGCTGATCGAATGCGGCATCAATCTGCATATCGTCGAGCCCCTTGCGACGCAGGTCGAAGCGGATCTTGATGGGGCCATGGCCCTTGGCGGCACCGGCACGTACAGCCATACCGCCGTAACGTTCGTCATTGACCCAGTTGTAACCACGGCAGTAGTCGACCACCGCCTCGATCACCTCTTCATTGAAACCCTGCTGGCGCAGCCGGTTGGCCAGCTCTGACTCGGCACTCTCGCGGCGGGCCAGACTGCGCATGGCAAAGGCGCGGGCGGCGGTAAGCTGCTCTGCAAAGGTCGGTTCGGCAGGCTCGACCGGTTCGGTCACGGATTCATCAACCATCATAAATAACAAGGCCGGGTATCTACCCGGCCTTCCTTTTTTCCTTATTCGAACTCTTGTTCGCTTTCGGCATCGAACTCTTCTGCCTCAACCGGAGCGGCCTTGTCATCGACAGGCACTGCGCCGGAGAGCAGCAGCTCGCGCAAGCGGGCTTCCACTTCGCCAGCCATCACCTTGTTCTCGGCGAACAGCTTCATCACGTTGGCCTTGCCCTGACCGATCTTCTCACCGTTGTAGCTGTACCAGGCGCCAGCCTTGTCGATCAGCTTGTGCTTGACGCCGAGATCCACCAGCTCGCCCTCTTTGGAGATACCGGCGCCGTAGAAGATCTGGAATTCGGCCTGCTTGAAGGGCGGGGCCACCTTGTTCTTGACCACTTTGACGCGGGTCTCGTTGCCGACCACTTCATCACCTTCCTTGATGGCGCCGATACGACGGATATCCAGACGCACGGAGGCGTAGAACTTGAGCGCGTTACCACCAGTGGTGGTCTCCGGGCTGCCGAACATGACGCCAATCTTCATCCGGATCTGGTTGATGAAGATGCACAGGCAGTTGGCGTTCTTGATGTTGGCGGTCAGTTTGCGCAGCGCCTGGGACATCAAACGAGCCTGCAGGCCAACGTGGGAATCACCCATCTCCCCTTCGATTTCCGCTTTCGGCGTCAAGGCCGCCACGGAGTCGACGATGATGACGTCAACCGCGTTGGAGCGAACCAGCATGTCGCAGATCTCCAGCGCCTGTTCGCCGGTATCCGGCTGGGAGATCAGCAGGTCGTCGACGTTGACGCCCAGCTTGGCAGCGTAGATAGGGTCGAGGGCGTGTTCCGCATCGACGAAGGCACAGGTTTTGCCTTTCTTCTGGGCTTCCGCGATCACCTGCAGGGTGAGGGTGGTTTTACCGGAAGATTCCGGGCCGTAGATCTCGACGATACGGCCACACGGCAGACCGCCAATGCCCAGCGCCACGTCCAGCGAAAGGGAACCGGTAGAGATGGCTTCGATATCCATGGTCTTGCTGTCGCCCAGACGCATGATGGAGCCTTTGCCGAACTGCTTTTCAATCTGACCCAGCGCAGCCGCCAGTGCCTTCTGTTTGTTCTGATCCATGCCAATCTCCGCTGGAAATCGTGAGTAAAAAATGAAGTTGGGCTAAGTATACTGTCTATTCATACAGTATCAAGCCCAATTTATCTGAGCAGGGCCAACAGACCCGACAAGGCCTGTCTCACCGCCTGCTGGCGCACCTGCCGGCGATCCCCGTCGAAGCGGGCCAGCAGGGAGTGGTGGCGGCCATTGCTGTCGGCCCAGGCGAACCAGACGGTGCCGACCGGCTTGCCCTCGGTCGCACCGCCGGGGCCGGCGATGCCGCTGATGGCAACGCTGATGGAGGCAGACGAGTGCGCCAGCGCGCCGCGGGCCATCTCCAGCACCACCGCCTCGCTCACCGCGCCGTGCCGCTCAAGGCTCTCGCGGCTCACTCCCAGCATCTGCTGTTTGGCCTCGTTGGTGTAGGTGACAAAGCCGCGATCGAACCAGCCGGAGCTACCCGCGATGTCGGTGATGGCCGTAGCCACCCCGCCGCCGGTACAGGATTCGGCGGTCGCCGCCAGCCAGCCCCGTTGACCAAGGGCCCGCCCCAGCTCGATGGCGAGGTGCTCTATCTCTGCGTCCAGTTTCATCACAGCTCCTTCTGATGCGTGGAAAGGGCACATTATGCGATCCCGCCGCAGCCCCTCGCAACTGAGCTGATTGTCACAAGGCAGATGACTCGCATCAGCCAAATGGTGGTGTGAGCCAACCTCCCCCGTCGCGGCGCTTATGTGTAGAATGGCGCCATCAAGCCCAAGGCTCATCACCGCAGACACTGGCCCGCAGAGGCCCCTTCTGGAACAGAACATGACCGCACAACACCAAGCCAGCGGCGCCACAAGCTCCGCTCCCGGCGCCAATCTGAGCGCCCACACGCCCATGATGCAGCAGTACCTTGGCCTCAAGGCCGAGAACCCGGAGATCCTGTTGTTCTACCGGATGGGCGACTTCTACGAGCTGTTCTATGACGATGCCCGCAAGGCCTCCCAACTGCTCGATATCTCCCTGACCAAGCGTGGCCAGTCGGCGGGCAGCCCCATCCCGATGGCGGGGGTGCCTTATCACGCTATCGAGGGCTATCTGGCCAAGCTGGTGCAGCTCGGCGAGTCGGCCGCCATCTGCGAGCAGGTGGGGGATCCCGCCACCAGCAAGGGGCCGGTGGAGCGCAAGGTCATTCGCATCATCACCCCGGGCACCGTCTCCGACGAGGCGCTGCTCAGCGAGCGGCAGGACAACCTGATCGCCGCCGTCTACCACGATGGCCGTCGCTTCGGCTATGGCACCATGGACATCGGCTCCGGCCGCTTCTTCATCAATCAGTTCGAGAAAGAAGAGACCCTGCTGGCTGAGCTGCAGCGCACCAATCCGGCGGAGCTGCTCTACCCCGAATCCTTCGCCTTCCTGCACCACGTCGAGGGGCGCCGCGGCCTGCGCCGGCGCCCCGAGTGGGAGTTCGAGCTCGGCACCGCCCGCAAGCTCTTGTGCCAGCAGTTCGGTACCCAGGATCTGGTGGGCTTTGGCGTCGAACAGAGCGAGACCGCCCTGTGCGCTGCCGGTTGCCTGATGCAGTACGTCAAGGACACCCAGCGCACCGCCCTGCCCCACATTCGCAGCGTGCGCCTCGAACAGCCCGATCATGCGGTCATCATGGATGCCGCCACCCGCCGCAATCTGGAGCTGACCCAGAATCTGGCCGGCGGGCACGACAACACCCTCTCCGCCGTGCTGGACTGCACCGCCACCCCCATGGGCAGCCGGCTGCTCAAGCGCTGGATCCACCAGCCGATCCGCGATCGGGTGATCCTCAAAGGCCGTCAGAGCACCATCAAGGAGCTCATCGAGCAGAACCTCTATGACGAGTTGGGCGGATTGCTGCGTCAGGTCGGCGATGTGGAGCGGGTGCTGGCGCGTCTGGCACTTCGCTCGGCCCGTCCGCGCGATCTCACCCGGCTGCGGCAGGCTTTTGCCCAGCTGCCCGAACTGCAGCGCCTGCTGGCGGAGAGCGAGCACGAAGCGGTGCAGCAGTTGCGCGAGCGGGCCAGCACCTTCCCCGAGCTGCTGGACCTGCTGGAGCGCGCCGTGATGGAGGTGCCGCCGGTGCTGATCCGCGATGGCGGCGTGATCCGTGAAGGGTTCAACGCCGAGCTGGACGAGCTGCGGGATCTGGCCAACGGCGCCACCGCCAGCCTCGCCCGCATCGAGGAGCGGGAGAAGCTGCTGACCGGCATCAACACCCTCAAGGTGGGTTACAACAAGGTGCACGGCTTCTATATCGAGGTAAGCCGCGCCAACAGCCATCTGGTGCCGGCCCACTACATCCGCCGCCAGACCCTCAAGAACAACGAACGCTACATCATCGACGAGCTGAAAAAGTACGAGGATCGGGTGCTCACCGCCCAGGCGCAGGCGCTGGCGCTGGAGAAACGCCTCTACGAGGAGCTGCTCGATGCTCTGCTGCCGCACCTTGGCGATCTGCAGGAGTCTGCTGCCGCGCTGGCGGAGCTGGACGTGCTGGCCAACCTGGCCGAGCGGGCCGAGACCCTCGACTACCGCTGCCCCACCCTCATCGACGAAGATCAGATCATCATCGAGGCGGGCCGCCATCCGGTGGTGGAGCAGGTGATGACCGACCCCTTCATCGCCAACCCCATCCGGCTGGAGTGGGAGCGGCGGATGCTGATCATCACCGGCCCCAACATGGGCGGTAAATCGACCTACATGCGCCAGACCGCGCTGATCGTGCTGCTGGCCCATATCGGCGCCTTCGTCCCCGCCGACAGCGCCCGCATCGGCCCCATCGACCGCATCTTTACCCGCATCGGGGCGTCAGACGATCTCGCCTCCGGCCGCTCCACCTTTATGGTGGAGATGACCGAGACCGCCAATATCCTCAACAACGCCACCGCCCGCAGTCTGGTGCTGATGGACGAGATCGGCCGCGGCACCAGCACCTACGACGGTCTCTCGCTGGCGTGGGCCTGCGCCGAGCAGCTGGCGAGCAAGATTGGCGCCTACACCCTGTTTGCCACCCACTACTTCGAGCTGACCCGCTTGCCCGAGCTGATGAGCGGGCTGGCTAACGTCCACCTCGATGCGGTGGAACACGGCGACACCATCGCCTTTATGCACGCGGTGCAGGAGGGGGCGGCCAGCCGCTCCTACGGTCTGCAGGTGGCGGCGTTGGCCGGGGTGCCGAAATCGGTGATCCAGCAGGCCCGCCACAAGCTGCACGAGCTGGAGAGCGCCACTCCGGTCGCCGCCGGTGAAAGCCGCCCTGCCCCGGTGGCCCTCGCCCCGCAGCCTCATCCGGTGGTTGAAGAGCTGGAAGCACTGCGCCCGGACGAGCTCACCCCCCGTCAGGCGCTCGACCTGCTCTATCGCCTCAAACAGATGCTGTAACCTGCGACTGCCGCACAAGCATGCAAAAAAAGGGAACCGCGAGGTTCCCCTTTTTATATTCAGCACCCGGCAAACCAGTCAGGCCACCGCTCGCGCCTCTCCACGGGCCCGCAGCAGGATCTGGCGCCCCTGCCAGTAACCCTGCAGATAGCCGGACTCCAGCTTGACCGGATCCTGGGTAAAACGGGAGACCATGAAATCGGCTGGTGGCGCGATCACCTCGATCTCGCAATCGGCAGGGGGATTGGCGATGAAATCGAGCGCCCGGTTGTAGGCGCGATCCCGCTCCAGCATGGCTTGCGCCAGCGCAGGCTGGGTTTTGAGCAGCGCCTTCACCATCCAGCAGAAACGGGCCGGCTTCTTGCGATATCCCCAGGGCTCTGACAGCACCACTGTCATCCGCCGTGCACCGCGCCGATAGGCCTCGATCACCGGAATGGAGTCGCTGATCCCGCCATCGGCCATCGGGCGACCATCGACGCAGGGGGTATCGTGCTGCACCACCGGCAGAGCGCAGGTGGCAGTCAGCACCTCATCCATGTTGTCGGGCCGCACCGGCAGATAGATGGCCTTGCCGCTCGCCACATCGGTCGCCACCGCGTAAAAGGGAATGTCGCGGGCGCAGAAGGTCTCGAGATCGAGCGGGAAGCGATGGCGACTGGCTTGCCACAGCCAGCCGATGTCCACCAGATCGCCCCCTTTGACGAAACGCAGGGGATCGAGAAACCGGGAGCTGCAAGCCAGCTCGGTGATGATGTGGTGACTGCGGCGCGGCTGCTCGCTCAGATAAGAGACCAGATTGGTGGCACCGGCCGAGACGCCCATGACGAAATCGAACGGATAGTGATGGCTTTCCACGAAGGCATCGAGCACGCCGCTGGCAAAGATGCCGCGCATCGCGCCCCCTTCGACAATCAGGGCGCAAGAGTGGGAATTAAACATAACAAGGCTCCGTCAGCTGTAATACCTGCCGGGATCGATCCCGGCCCAGTGATGGACGCCTTCATGCAGAACATCAAGACGCCGCAGCAGGACGATTCCGGCTCGCTCGCGCAAGCCAGAAGCGGGCGAAAGCAAACCTGAACCGTGAAGCGACCCCCAGTATATGCAGCGCATCAACCTTCAAAAAATGAATTTAAATAATAAAAAACATGCCTTATTGGCATGATTTAGCACATCAGCAGAGACGGCCCTTTATCCGGTAACAGCCCCATCAGGATCAAGGCAGTCCTGGCCCGAACGTCCCGTCGACGGGGTTGTAGTGGTACGCCCGATAGTCAAAGTCCACCTTATCAAGGCGCGGATTGGCCAACTCGAACAACAGGCGCTTGGGGAGCTGCGCCTGCTCGAGGGAAGGTTTGAAGTGGCGCAGCCAGAGCTGTTGCAGCGAGCCATCCCGCCACGCCAGCTTGAGGCCGACCGAGAGGCGGCGGATGGCGGCCTGATTATCCTTGTGGGTGTAGAAGAGGTGGAGGAAGGGATAGTGCAGCGCCACTCGCCGATCCACGGTGAGGCCGGGCAGATCACTGTGCTGTTCCTGCTCGATAAAGAGCTCGTTGGCCCCGCGGCAGAAGAGATCGATACGACCGCGAGCCACCAGCTTGAACAGCCGCTCGTAACCGTCGATCTCCTGCACCTTGAATCCCCCATGACGCAGGATCTCCGCATCCTGCCAGCCACGCCCCTGCCCGTGCAGAAATTGCTGCAGGTCGGTCAGGGTATTGACCCTTGCCACCGCATCGGCCTGCTGCGGACTGACAAAGCAGATGCGATAACCGAGGATGCCCAGCTCCACCGGAAAACGGACGTAATCCAGCGCTCCGCTCTCTGCGGCCGGACGCAGACTGTCGGCCACAAACAGATTGGGGTATTGCTGAGTCTGCACAATCTGTCGCATCCGGATACGGTTCATCGGCGGCGCGGTTCGCAGCTCGTAGTCACCGAAGCTGTCGCGGGTCTTCTCCAGCGCCAGCTGCAACAGATCGCGAAAATAGAGGGTACGCAAGTCCCGATCGCTCTCGGGGCTGATGTGAGTGATGACGTCGCTCGCCCGTAGGGGAGTGGCAAGGAGGGAAAGACTGCACAGCAGCAAGCAGGAAGCGAGGCGATGAAAGGTCATACTGCTCATCCCGGAAATACACGCTCACTAGAGTGTAGCGCCGGGACGAGCCGTCTTCTAAAGGGAAGCCAGGCCTACCAGAACAGCTGGCCCAGCAGGGGTGCCAGCAGCACGGTCACCATACCGGCGATCATCATCACCATGCTGGAGACCACACCCTCCTCATTACCCATCTGATAGGCCTTGGCGGTACCGGCACCGTGGGCCGAGGCACCAAAGCCCGCCCCCTTGCCGAGGCGACTGCGAATGGCCAGCACGGTCAGCACGCTCTCCCCCACCGCCATGCCGATGACGCCGGTCAGCACCACAAACAGCGCAGTGAGATCGCTCTGACCACCGATGGCGCGGGTCGCCTCCACCGCAAACGGCGTGGTGATGGATCGCATCGCCAGACTGCGCTGCAACATGTCGGAGAGATCCAGCCAGCGAGCAAGCAGCACGGTACTGCCCACCGCCATAATGACTGAGGCGACCACCCCGACCGACAGCGACAACCAGTGGCGACGAATGAGCTGGCGGTTCTCGTAGACCGGCACCGCGAAGGCAACGGTGGCTGGGCCCAGCAGCCAGAGCAGCCAGTGGGATTCCGCCATGTAGTCCTGATAGGGGATGTGGAACAGCAGCACCACGGCCACCAGCAGGGTCGGCGCCAGCAGCAGCGGCATCAGCGGCAGGATGCGTTTCTTGCCGTAGAGCCATTTGCTGGCGTAGTAGAAGAGCAAGGTAAGGGCGAAACAGATCAGCCCGAGCAGGGTATCAGACATGACGGCGACTCCGGCGGGCCAGTTTCAGTTCGAGGCGGTAAACCCGGTCCACCACCAGCGCCGTGGTGCCGAGCACCAGCGTGGTGCTCACCAGCAGCACCACCATGATGCGCCACCCCTCTTGCAACAGCAGATCCTGATAGTTGACCACCGCCACCACGGCGGGCACAAAGAAGAGCAACATCTCGGCCAGCAGCCAGCGAGCCCCCGCGCTGAACCACTCGGCCTTAACCACCCCGAGCAGGATGCAGGCCAGCAGCAACAGCATGCCGGTGAGGTTGGCGGGCAGCGGCAGATGGAGGGTACGCACCGCGGTATCGGCCAGCAGCCAGATGGCTGCCAGCAACACAATCTGGAAGGGAGTCTGTAACCAGCGCAAACAGAGGGCTTTCATGATCATCGTCTTTCTGTGAACCGGCTCACAGTATAGAGTTGAGCAAAACCTGCCAGAAATGAATTAAAATTATCGAATTCATGCCGCATAGACATACTTCATCCCATACCCGCCAACACGAGTCGAGAGAGTCCATGGATATTCGCGCCCTGCGCTATTTTGTCGAACTGGTGCGGGAAAAAAGCTTCACCCGCGCCTCTGAAAAGCTGTTCGTCACCCAGCCCACCATCAGCAAGATGATCCGCAATATCGAGGAGGAGCTGGGTCAACCCCTGCTAAACCGGGAAGGGCGCCGCTTCACCCTGACCGACAGCGGCCAGGTGCTGTTCAACCGGGCCCAGACCATCTTGGCGGAGATGCAGCAGCTGGAGGCCGAACTGGCGGATCTGCAGAGCCTGCAACATGGTCGCCTCACCCTCGGCATTCCCCCCATGGTGGGTCACGTCTATGCGGATCTGATCCGCGCCTACCGCACCCGCTATCCCAAGGTGGAGCTGACCCTGGTGGAGTACGGCGGCCGCCGCATTGAACAGGCAGTGCTGGAGGGGGAGCTGGATCTCGCCATCACCATGCTGCCGACCAAAGAGGGGGGCGCCCTCAGCGCGCTGGAGCTGGATCAATACCCGATCCGGGTAGTGCTGCCTGATCAACCCCGCTGGCATGGCGATGCGCCGCTGCGGCTGGAGTCTCTGCAGGAGGAGCCCTTCCTGCTCTATACCCAGGCGTTTACCCTGAGCGAGCGGTTGGAGCAGGCGTGTCAGGAGGCGGGCTTTGTGCCACAGGTGGCGGCGCGCAGCAGCCAGTGGGATTTTCTCACCGCCATGGTGCGCAGCGGCATGGGGGTTGCCTTCTTGCCGGAGCCGGTCTGCCACCGGCTGACCCCGGATGGTCTGGTGCTGCGGCCGCTGGAGCCCGAATTGAGCTGGCGGCTCGGGGTGATCTGGCCGAGCGAGCGCTATCTGTCGCGCACCGCCGAGGCCTGGCTGGCCCTCTGCCGCCAGCGGCAGGCACCTCAGTAATCGCCGAAGCGATCGGTCTGCGGATTGTAGAAGTAGGGGTGGTAATCGAAGCTGATCCCGTCGAGGAAGGGATTATCCAGTCGCAACAGTCGGCGTTGGGAGAGCTTGGCAAAGGCGATAGCCGGGCCAAAGCTCTTGCGCCACAGCGCCTGTAGCGAACCATCCTGCCACGCCAGCTGCAACCCCCGCTCGACCCGCTGCAGCGCCTCGCGATTGTTGGGATTGGTGTAGAAAACCCGGGGCAGCGGGTAGTAGATCAACAGTGCGTCATCCACCAGCAGATCCGTCATCTCCTTGTGGGTCAGCTGCTCGCTGCGCAGCTCGCTCACCCCGCGGCAGAAGAGATCGAAGCGGCCCCGCGCCACCATCTTGAACAGCTTCTCGTACCCCTCCACTTCCACCACCTCCATCCCGGCGTAACGCAGGATATCCACATCCAGCCACCCCTTGCCCTGACCGAAGGTGAATTGGCGCAGCCCCTTGAGGTCGGTCACTTTGCTCACAGCCGCCTTTTGCTGCGGGCTGACAAAACAGATGCGGTAGCTGACGATGCCCAGATGGATGGGAAAACGGACATAGGCGAGCCCCAGCTCCTCGCGGGTGCTGCTGTAGCTGTCCATCACAAAGAGGTTGGGATAGCTGTCGAGCTGCATGCTGACCCGCTCGCGCGCCTTGGTCATGGGCGGCGCAGGCTCCAGAAGATAATCGCCAAACTGGTCGCGGGTCTTGTCGAGGGCGAGCCGCAGCAGCTCCCGATCATAAGTGGTACGCGGATCCCGCTCGCTCTCCGGGCTGATGAAGGTAAACCGGGTGGCCGCCTGTCCGGTCAGCGACAACATGCAGAACAGAGCGACGGCCAGCAGATGCAGGGGTGACATAAACCGCGCCTTGGCTGAAGGGGTTCTTTCAGTGTAGCCCTGAGCGTGGTCGCCCCACCTTGGCGCGGCCTATGACGAGGATAAGCAACACGACAAACAGGGGGACGCGGGCAGATATCCTCCGCCTCCGGGCAGCCACAGGCCCGGAGAGCAGGTTCACACCGTGCCCGGCACTACTCTTCGCCGATGGGAGCGGCGATCCACTTCATCAGCGTCAGCATATCCTGCGGCGCCACGCCGACCGAGAGGCCGCGCTTGCCGCCGCTCACCAGGATCTCGTCAAACTGCAGCGCCGACTCATCGAGTACGGTGGGCAGCAATTTCTTCTGGGCCAGCGGGCTGATGCCACCCACCTTGTAACCGGTCAGCTTCTCCGCTTCCGCCGGTTTCATCATCTCCACCTTCTTGAGACCGGTCGCCTTGGCCAGCTGCTTCAGGCTGCACATACCGGATGAGGGAACGATGGCCACCACCGCCTGCTTGTCGTGATGGGCAACCAGGGTCTTGAACACCTGCGCCTCCGGCAGCCCGAGCTGGGTCGCGGCATGCTTGCCGAAATCGTCGTGGGCTTCGCACTCGTAGGGGTAGAGCTTGTGGGGGATTTTGAGCTTCTTCAGCAGGTTGATGGCAGGAGTCATGATGGTTGCCTTGAATCGAATCGCATAAAAACAAGGCCAAACAGTCTGCGCCTGCGTGGCGCGGGATGCAAGCCGGAGGGTCAATCTGCGCTCGTCATCCGTAGGGTGCAATGAACGAAGTGAATTGCACCGCTTGCCATATCAAACGCAGGACGAGTCCGGGCAAAACACATTGTCGAGCGGTGCAATGCGCTGTGCTTATTACACCCTACGAAATACAGCCCAAAACATGGGGGTTCCCATCGAGCCCAATTCTGCCGGACAACAAAAAACAAAGGGCGCCTTGTCGGCGCCCTTTGGCTTGATGGATATAACTGAAGCCTGCTGGCTTGGGCTGGCTATCAACCCGTATTACGCATCCCTGCAGCAATACCGGCGATGGTGACCATCAGCGCCTTGTCCAGCTCGGGGTGCAGGGTCTCCGGGTGGTTGCGGGAGCGGTTGAGCAGCTCGGCCTGCAGCACGTTGAGCGGGTCTGTGTAGGGATTGCGCAGCTTGATGGACTCCTTGATCCAGGGCTGATCCTCCAGCAGATCCCCGCGCGGGCTCAGTTTCAGCACCACCTCGATGGATTCGGCGAGCTCCTGACGCAGCTGTTTGCCAAGGCCCCACAGCTCCTGCGGCACCAGACGGGTGTCGTAGTACTCGGCGAGCCAGACGTCCGCCTTGAGGAACACCATCTCCAGCATCTCGAGGCGAGTGCGGAAGAAGGGCCACTGGGCGCTCATCTCTTCCAGCACCGCCAGCTTGCCGCCGTCGATCGCCTGTTGCAGCGCCTTGTGGGCACCGAGCCAGGCCGGCAGCATCAGGCGGTTCTGGGTCCAGGCGAAGATCCACGGAATGGCGCGTAGGCTCTCGACGCCGCCGTTGGGCTTGCGCTTGGAGGGACGGGAGCCGAGCGGCAGCTTGCCGAGCTCCATCTCCGGGGTGGCGGCACGGAAGTAAGGGACGAAATCCGGATGACCGCGCACGATACTGCGGTAGTGCTCGCAGGAGTCGGCGGCCAGCTGTTCCATCACCTCGCGCCAGCACTCTTTCGGCTTGGGCGGCGGCAGCAGGTTCCCTTCCAGCACGGCGCTGGTGTAGAGCTCCAGACTCTTGATCGCCACTTTCGGCAGGCCGAACTTGAAGCGGATCATCTCCCCCTGTTCGGTGGTACGCAGACCGCCGCGCAGGGATCCCGGCGGCTGGGAGAGGATCGCCTGATGGGCAGGCGCACCACCACGACCGACGGTACCGCCACGGCCATGGAACAGGGTGAGGCGGATGTTGTTGGCTTCGGCAAGTCCCACCAGGGATTCCATGGCGGCGTACTGGGCCCAGCCTGCGGCCATCATGCCCGCATCCTTGGCAGAGTCGGAGTAACCGATCATCACGTACTGACGGCCCTGAATGTAGCCGCGATACCAGTCCACCGAGAGCAGACGCTCCATTACGGCGGTGCCTGCCATCAGGTCATCCTGGGTTTCAAACAGCGGGGCGACCGGCATGCGGAACTTGCAGCCCGCCTCTTTGAGCAGCAGTTGCACCGACAGCACATCGGACGGCGCACCGGCCATGGAGATGATGTAGATGCCGAACGCATCGGGGTCGTGCTGGGCGATGACCTGACAGGTATCCAGCGTCTCGCGCACCTCGGCGCTCGGCTCCCAGTCGTGGGGAATGAGCGGGCGACGGGAGTTCAGTTCGTTGAGCAGGAAAGCCTGCTTGTCATCTTCACTCCACTCGGCGTAGTCACCCAGACCCAGATAGCGGGTCAGCTCGGAGAAGACCAGCCCGTGACGCTCGCCATCCTGACGGATATCCAGCTTGACTAGATGGATGCCGAAACAGGCGACCTTGCGCAGCACGTCCAACAGCATGCCATCGGCGATGTTGCCCATGCCGCAGGCGTGCAATGAGTGGTAGCAGAGCTCCAGCGGCTCGCGCAGCTGGGCGGTGGTCTTGACCAGATCCTGGCTCTCGCTCGCCTGGCCCTGCACCTTGGCGGTGAGATGCTCCTTGGTTTCGCGCAGCGCTTCACGCAGCTCGCGCACCAGCGCACGGTAGGGCTCGGGGTGATCGCCAACGCGAGCGCGCACGGCGTCGGTACAGTCAGACATGGAGAGCTCAGAGGTGAGCTCCTTGATGTCTTTGTAGAACAGGCTCACCGCCATCCAGCGGCCCAGCTCCAGCACTTCGGCAGTCACCTTGGCGGTGACGAAGGGGTTGCCGTCACGGTCACCGCCCATCCAGGAGGTGAACTTGACCGGCGCGGCATCCAGCGGCAGCCGCACACCCAGATGGTGTTGCAGACGCTCGTCCAGATTACGCATGAATTCTGGGATGGCAGGCCACAGGCTGTTCTCCACCACGGCGAAGCCCCACTTGGCCTCGTCGACCGGAGTCGGGCGCTGTTCGCGGATCTCGTTGGTGTGCCACGCCTGATTGATGAGCTGCTCGATGCGATTGAGGATCTTGTCCCGCTCGCGTGGCAGCAGGTCGGAAAGTTCCAGCGCCTCAAGGCAGTCGTTGAGCTGCACGTGCTTGTGGATCAGGGTGCGACGGGTCACCTCGGTGGGGTGAGCGGTCAGCACCAGATCGATATCCAGCTCGCGCACGGCCTGAATGATGGCCTCTTGCGACAGGTTGGAGGCTTTCAGCTTGTCGAACATCTGCTCCAGCGGGTCCGGGGTGCAGACCTGCTCTTCGCAGCGACGGGAGATGGTGTGGAACTGTTCCGCCACGTTGGCCAGATTGAGGAACTGGCTGAAGGCGCGGGCCACCGGCAGCAGTTCGTCATCGCTCAGGGTTCGCAGGGTATCGAGCAGACGTTCCCGGTCTGATTCATTGCCCTTGCGGGAGGACTTGGCCAATTGGCGAATGGTTTCGATCTTGTCGAGAAAGGCCTGACCCTGATGATCCTTGATGGATTTACCCAGCAGCTGACCCAGCATACCTACGTTGGCGCGTAGTGCGGCGTACTTTTCGTTCATTCCACATCCTTATCTTGTTGGTGCCTGACACCCATCCGGGGTGCTAGACGACCTCACTTATTGTTGTGCGATTACAACATATGCTCCGTCATCTTAGGGTGACAATCTACCCAGATTGTCTGCGCAAGGTCAAATAACAGGCCGATTCAGAACATGTATTTCCATCACCACTCCACAACCGGCTTGTTATGTAACTTACTTACAGTTCTTACGCCCCTTTCACCGCCGCCGCTACAGGCAAAAACGTCTGATCAGGTGTTGCAACACCGAGGTGGTCGGCTTGACGAAGGAGAGGTCGAGATACTCATCCGGCTGGTGCGCCTGGGTGATATGACCGGGGCCCATCACTATGGTCTCGCAGCCAAGCTGCTGGATAAACGGCGCCTCGGTGCAGTAGTTGACCGACTCGGCGGCGCGGCCGCTCGCCTTCTCTGCTTCGCGCACCAGCACAGAGTCGTCGGCGCAGGCGTAGGCGGGAATGGGTTCATGCAGATGTTGCAGATGCAGGCAGCCCGGCTGGTGGATCTCGATGGGCGACAGCGCCTCTTTCAGCATCCCCATCAGCTCATCCGGCCCCACCTGCGGGGTGGGTCGCAGGTCGATATGCAGCTCGCAGCAGCCGCAGATGCGGTTCGGGCTGTCACCGCCCTGAATGTAACCGAGGTTCAGGGTCGGCTGCGGCACGGCAAAGCGGTGGTCGGCGTAACGATCTTTCAGATCCTGCTGCAAGCGCAGCACCTGCCCCATCGCCTTGTGCATGATCTCCATGGCGTTGACGCCGTTGGCGGGATCCGAGCTGTGACCGCTCTTGCCGGTAATGCGGATCGCCTCCGACATATGCCCCTTGTGGGCCACCACAGGCACCAGTCCGGTTGGCTCGCCAATTACGGCGTAGTCGGGTTTCAGCTCGGCCGCGGCGGCGATGGCGCGGGCCCCCGCCATGGTGGTCTCTTCGTCGGCGGTAGCGAGAATGCGTAGTGGCTTGGTCAGCTTGGTGAGGTCGATCTCTTTGAGTGCCTCCACGATAAAGGCGAAGAAGCCCTTCATATCGATGGTGCCGAGGCCATAGAGGCGGTTGCCCTCTTCGGTCACCTTGAAGGGATCCTTGCTCCACCCCCCCTCATCAAACGGCACCGTATCGGTGTGGCCTGCCAGCAGCAGACCACCCTCTCCCTGACCGATCGTCGCCACCAGATTGAACTTGCCCGGCAGATCGGGGAGCGCCGTTACCTCGCACTGAAAACCGAGCTGACCGAACCAGTCGGCCAGCAGCCGGATCACCGCCTCATTGCTCTGATCCCACTTGGGATCCGTGCTGCTGATAGAGGGAATCGCAATAATATTCTTATAAAGTGAAAAAAAATCCAGATTGGCCATCAGCTCCTCCTTGCGTCCCCGGAATGTTTCTGTTAGAAAATACAAATGCAAAGTGAGTGCATGAATATTCTTTAATTTTACCTGAATATCTGGCTCATCAACAAAGGCTTCTAGTTGTAAGGGAAAGTTAATGTTCTGTCACCTGATCTATAACCGACGACACACACCCGCCTGAATTGCCCCTCCGCACTTGTGCAAAGGGGCGCTCGACCACCCTTGTGCACTGCAGCGTCATGCTGTGAATCTCGAACTCTGACTTGGAATATTCAACATGCTTAACACCGTTATCGTCGGTGCCAGTGGCTACGCGGGAGCCGAACTGGCCGCACTGGTACAGAACCATCCACAACTCAAGCTGTTCGGCCTCTATGTCTCCGCTGGCAGTCAGGATGCCCACAAGCGCTTCTCTTCCCTGCATCCCCTGTGGGTCGGAGCTCTCGATCAACCGCTGCTGCCGCTGGACGACGACGGCATGACCCGGATCCTGACCCAGGCCGATCTGGTGCTGCTAGCCACCGCCCACGAAGTGAGCGCCGAACTCGCACCCAAGTTTCTCGCCAAGGGGCTGCCGGTGTTCGATCTCTCCGGCGCCTTCCGGGTCAAGGATCAGGGCTTTTACGACAGCTTCTACGGCTTCACCCACGACAGCGAACAGTGGCTGGATCATGCCGTCTATGGCCTGGCTGAGTGGAACGCCGATGCCATCGCAACCGCCCAGCTGATTGCGGTGCCCGGTTGCTACCCGACCGCATCGCTGTGCGCCCTCAAGCCGCTGCAGCAGGATGGCCTGATTGCCAAGGGGTGGCAGCCCATCATCAACGCCGTCTCCGGGGTTTCCGGCGCCGGGCGCAAGGCTGCCATCAACACCAGCTTCTGCGAAGTGAGCCTCAATCCCTACGGCACCTTCAATCACAGACACCAGCCGGAGATCAGCCACCACCTCGGCAAGGAGGTGCTGTTCCAGCCCCACCTTGGCAACTATGTGCGCGGCATTCTGGCCACCATCTATGTGCAGCTGGCGGACGGCGTCACCCCCACTCAAGTGGATCAGGCCTTCCTCAAGGCTTACGAAGGCAAGCCGCTGGTGCGCCTCACCGGCCAGATGCCCTCTATTCGCGGTGTGGCAAACACCCCTTACTGTGATATCGCCTGGCAACAGCAGGGCAACATGCTGGTGGTGGTCTCCGCCATCGACAACCTGCTCAAGGGCGCCGCCTCGCAAGCCATGCAGTGCATAAATATCAAATTTGGATTTGAACCGGCCACCGGCCTGATTTAAGGACTTAGGAAGGATCTCGAACATGGACAAACAGACGTTGGTAATCAAGCTGGGCGGCGCCCTTATCGAGAACGACGAGGCGCTAACCGCCCTGTTCGCCACCCTCAAAACCTTTCTCGACGATCAGCACCGTCCTCTGGTGCTGGTACACGGTGGTGGCTGTCTGGTGGATGACCTGCTCAAGGGGCTGGGTCTCACCTCCACCAAGAAGAACGGCCTGCGGGTGACCCCGTTCGAGCAGATCCCCTTTATTGCCGGGGCGCTGGCGGGCACAGCCAACAAGCAGATGATGGCCAAGGCGATCGCCACCGGCATTCCGGCTGTGGGGCTCTGTCTGGCAGATGGTGGCCTGTGTCAGGTGACCCAGCTCGACCCGGATCTCGGCGCCGTCGGCGAGTGCAAGCCGGGCAATCCGGCGCTGGTAGCAGGCATCCTCGGTCAGGGCTTCCTGCCGGTAGTGAGCTCCATCGGCATCACCGCCGACGGGCAACTGATGAACGTCAACGCGGATCAGGCGGCCACCGCCATTGCCGAGGCGCTCGGTGCCGATCTGGTGATGCTCTCCGATGTGAGCGGCATCCTCGATGGCAAGGGCAAGCTGGTGCCCCAACTCGACAAGCTGACCGCGCTGGATTTGATGGAGAAAGGGGTGATCCGCGATGGTATGGCGGTCAAGGTAGAAGCAGCCCTGCACGCCGCCGAGACCCTCGGCAAGCCGGTCTGTGTCGCCAGCTGGCGCTACCCGGATCAGCTGCTCAAGCTGCTGGCTGGCGGCGCGGTCGGCACTCTGGTCAAGATTGCCGATGGCAATCAGGTAGCCCTCTAATCCTCACCGGAACAAGGAACATCCGATGCAACATCTTCTGAAAGACAGTGATCTGAACAAAGCCCAGATTGAAGCGCTGATTGCGCTGGGCAAAGCGGTCAAGGCCGACCCGAAGAAGTACAGCCAGGCGCTGGCGGGCAAGAGCGTGGTCACCCTGTTCGAGAAGCCCTCCCTGCGTACCCGGGTCACTTTCGACATCGGCATCGCCAAGCTGGGCGGCCACAGCGTCTATCTGGATCAGCAGAACGGCGCGCTGGGCAAGCGGGAGTCGGTGAAGGATTTCGCCGCCAACCTGTCGCGCTGGTGTGATGCCATTGTCGCCCGGGTGTTCGATCACCAGACTCTGGTCGAGCTGGCGGAGCACGGCTCAGTGCCGGTAGTGAACAGCCTGTGCAACCTCTACCACCCCTGTCAGGGGCTGGCCGACTTTATGACCATTGCCGAGCACTACGACGACCTGTCGAAGGTGAAGCTTGCCTACCTCGGTGATGGCAACAACGTCAGCCACTCTCTGCTGCTGCTGGGGGCGACACTGGGCACCGACGTCACCCTGATCTGCCCGAAAGGCCACGGCCCGGATACCCAGATCTTCCTGCAGGCGCAGGCACTGGCGGCCAAGTCGGGGGCAACCATCCACATCAGCGATGACGTGGCGGATATTGAAGGGTTCGATGTGGCCTACACAGATACCTGGGTCTCCATGGGCGACAACACCCCGATGGAGCAGGTCAAAGACCTCTTTATGCCTTACCAGATCAACCAGGCCCTGCTCGACCGCACCGGCATTGCACATGTGCTGCACTGCCAGCCGGCGCACCGGGAGCTGGAGATCACCTCGCAGGTGATGGATGGCCCCGCCTCCCTCATCATGGACGAGGCCGAAAACCGGATGCATATCCAGAACGCCGTGTTGCTGACCCTTCTCGGCGGCAAGTAACGCGGCACTCAACCTGAATCACGACACTTTTATTGAATCATCATCGAATCATCACGGAGAGAAGTAACATGAGCGGAATCAACAAGATCGTACTGGCTTACTCGGGTGGACTGGATACCTCGGCCATCATTCCCTGGCTGAAAGAGCACTATGACGCCGAAATCATCGCCTTCGTGGCCGACGTCGGTCAGGAGCGTGACGATCTGGAAGGGATCGAGCAGAAGGCCATCGCCTCCGGCGCCACCAAGTGCATCATCAAGGATCTGCGGGAAGAGTTCGTCAAAGAGTACGTCTATCCGACCCTGAAGACTGGCGCCGTCTATGAAGGCACCTATCTGCTGGGCACCTCCATGGCCCGTCCGGTGATCGCCAAGGCGATGGTCGAGGCCGCACTGGCGGAAGGGGCCGATGCCATCTCCCACGGTTGCACCGGCAAGGGTAACGATCAGGTGCGTTTCGAAGGCGCGGTCGCCGCGCTGGCCCCCCAACTGAAAGTGATCGCCCCTTGGCGGATCTGGGACATGCGCTCCCGGGAAGATCTGCTCTCCTATCTGGAGACCCGCAACATCCCCTGCAAGGCGACCCTGAAGAAGATCTACAGCCGCGACGCCAACGCCTGGCACATCTCCACCGAGGGTGGCGAGCTGGAGAGCACCTGGAACGAGCCGTCCGAAGCGGTCTGGCAGTGGACCGTACCGGCCGAGCAGGCTCCGGATCAGCCGGAGTACGTCAAGCTGACCGTGGCGCAGGGTGAAGTGGTGGCCGTGGATGACCAGCCGCTCAGCCCGCACCAGATCCTGATGACCTTGAACGAGCGTGCCGGCAAGCACGGCGTGGGCCGCATCGACATCACCGAAAACCGGATGGTGGGGATGAAGTCCCGCGGCTGCTACGAGACCCCGGGCGGTACCGTGATGGTCGCCGCGCTGCGCGCCGTGGAAGAGCTGGTACTGGATCGCCCGACCCGCGCCTGGCGGGAAAAGCTGGGTGCCGAGTTCTCCCATCTGGTCTATGACGGTCGCTGGTTCACCCCGCTGTGCAAGGCGATCCTCGCCTCTGCCAACGCCATCGCCGAAGATCTCGACGGTGAAGTGGTGCTGAAGATGTACAAGGGTCAGGTCACTGCGGTGCAGAAAAAGTCGCCGAACAGCCTCTACTCCGAAGACTTCGCCACCTTCGGCGCCGATGAAGTGTATGACCAGAGCCATGCCGAAGGCTTTATCCGTCTCTACACCCTGGCCAGCCGGATCCGCGCCATGAAGGAACAGCATCAGGCTATCGGTGGCGATCACACCCACGGTTAAGCAAGCGCGATAACCCGTTGATTCCGTTGAGGGGGCATGGCCCCCTCTTCTACAGGCAGAGGGCATAACCCCTGACCCATCATCGGCGGTGTGACAAGAGCGGCAGCGCCCCGGCCACTTCTGTGAGATAACAGGCTCGCAGAAAAACAGGGCACGATTTCAAGCTCGGTGGCCAGGGCGCCGCCGACAACGCATTCAAGGAGAGCAGTATGGCACTTTGGGGTGGACGCTTCAGTCAGGGAGCCGATAGCCGGTTCAAGCAGTTCAACGATTCGCTGCGGTTTGATTACCGGCTGGCGGAGCAGGATATTCAGGGCTCCATGGCCTGGGCCCGCGCACTGGTGAAAGTGGGCATCTTGACCGCCGATGAGCAGGGCAAACTGCAACAGGCGATGGAGGTGCTGCTCGCCTCGGTGCAGCAGGATCCGCAGCAGATCCTGAGCTCGGATGCCGAAGATATCCACTCCTGGGTCGAGAGCCAGCTGATTGCCGCCGTCGGCGATCTCGGCAAGAAGCTGCACACCGGCCGCTCCCGCAACGATCAGGTCGCCACCGACCTGAAACTCTGGTGCAAGGCGCAGGGCGAGCTGCTGCTCGGCTCCATCACCGCCCTGCAACAGGGGCTGGTCGCCTCTGCCCGCGCCAATCAGGCCGCCGTGCTGCCCGGTTACACCCACCTGCAGCGGGCCCAGCCGGTCACTTACGCCCACTGGGCGCTGGCCTATGTGGAGATGCTGGAGCGGGATCACTCCCGGCTGCAGGATGCCCTCAAGCGCCTCGACACCAGCCCGCTCGGCTGTGGCGCGCTGGCGGGCACCGCCTACGCCATCGACCGCGAAGCCTTGGCGCTCGACATGGGCTTTAGCGGCGCCACCCGCAACAGCCTGGACTCGGTCTCCGATCGGGATCACGTGGTGGAGCTGATGCATGTAGCATCCCTCTCCATGACCCACCTGTCGCGCTTTGCTGAAGATCTCATCTTCTACAACACCGGCGAGGCGGGTTTTGTCGAGCTCTCCGACGCGGTCACCTCAGGCTCGTCGCTGATGCCGCAGAAGAAAAACCCCGATGCGCTGGAGCTGATCCGTGGCAAGACCGGCCGGGTGGTCGGCGCCCAGATGGGCATGCTGATGAGCCTCAAGGCGCTGCCGCTGGCCTACAACAAGGACATGCAGGAAGACAAAGAGGGACTGTTCGATGCCCTCGACACCTGGCACGACTGCCTCGATATGGCGGCGCTGGTGCTGATCGATCTGAAGGTTAACGGCGAGCGCACCATGGCGGCGGCCCAGGGCGGCTATGCCAACGCTACCGAGCTGGCAGACTATCTGGTGGCCAAAGGGATTCCGTTCCGTGAAGCGCACCATATCGTCGGCGAAACCGTGGTCTTTGCCATCAGCGTGGGCCGCCCGCTGGAGGAGCTCTCCATCGGCGAGTTCCAGCGTTTCAGCCCGGTGATCGAGTTCGACGTCTACCCCAATCTGGAGCTGGAAGCGACCCTAGCCAAGCGGGTCGCCAAAGGCGGCGTCGCCCGCGAGCAGGTAGAGGCAGCCCTGACCGCAGCCGAAACCTGGCTGGCAAAACGGACGGGTTAAACCAACCTGCTTGTCATTCGAACTAGAAAGCAAAACGGCAACCTCAGGTTGCCGTTTTTTATTGCTCACCGCGGTTCAGGCGCTAGCATTGAGCAGTTTGCCAACCCCTTCCCCCTTGCCATTAGGCAGGGTCTGTTTAAAGGCACCGAGCAGCTGGTCGAGGTTGAGATTGCTGGCACCGAGGGAATCCTTGAGGGTATCGAGCTCGCTTTGCAGCGCGTCGAGGCGGGTGCTCTGGGTGCCGCTCGCCAGCTGGTTGCGGGCGCTGTCGATGGCAGCTGGGAGGGATTGACCACCATTCTCCTGCCCCAGAGTCTGCATCAGCTCACCCATAAAGTGGTTGATGGCAGCGCGATTTTGCTCGCTATTGGCCTCCTTGATGCCGAGCCGCTGGAACAGGCTCTGGACGGTCGGGGCTAGGTGCTCTTCCTGCACTGTTTGCTGCACAGGCTCAGGTTTGGCACTGCTGCCGAGCAGCTGACTGCCCAGCTTGAGGGCGATAGAGGCAAGGGGAAGCAGGCTGCTGATCATGATAACTCTCCGCGACAACGACCCTTGATGGTGTTGCCAAGAGGTCTGCATAAGCGGGGCCAGCACGATGATAAAACGCACCGCACCGGCTAATCCCTTGAATGGCTGATCTATTTATTCAACCAGCACACCAGCACGCAGGAGATGGCCGAGCGCTAAGGGGAGTCCGGCGGCCAGTAGCTGCCACCACGGGCGGTAGTGGCAATATGGTGGCAAAGCGTTTTGCCGCCCACCCGGGCCGCGACCCCCTTCCTTTCACACCCTGCTCGCCAACTCTTTTAGCCACTTGCGCAGCCGCCCGTTGGCGTTGAGATAGGGGGAGGCGCTATTGAACTGGATCATCCGCCCGAGCGTCCACTTCTCATACCAGAGGCAGCCATACAGCTGCAGGTCGCTGCGCGCCTCCACCAGTTCGATGATGTGCCCTCTCGCGGCAGCCAACCGCTGTAACAACGCCGGATAGCTGAGCCCCTCGTAATCCCGATAGAACTTTTGGGCCAGCCCGCCCAACTCGTTCCACTTAAAACCGGTTTCGGGAAAATCCACTGGCAGACCTGCCGCATCCCGCTCGATCCACTTGATCAGCAGTTCGTTCCAGCCGATAAGGTAGGCCAGCAGATTGACGACGCTCATGGTGGTTCCCTTGCTGTGCCCTGCCAGGGTCGGCTCCCGCACCCGGCTCTCGGGGACGGCCTGCAACGCCTTGAACAACTTGCTAAAATTGGTATCGATCGCGAGTAGCAGCTCGGCCTTGTTTTGCGGGATTCCCATTGCTATCCCCTTTTCAGATTTGCTTGCGGCGCAGCCGAGGCGATTGCCGCAACCAAGGCAGCACGTTACGCTAGCCCTCTTCATCCTGTACAGCTCATCCAGTGCAGGCCAACCATCACGGCAAGATCGGCAATGAATCAACTAATCAGCTATATCAGGGCCATTCATCGACAGGCGAGCCCCGTCACCCTCACACGCCAAGAGAGTGAACACTATAGCGAGCATGATGAGAGCGGCACTGTGATCCAGCACCAGATAACCACCAGCTGGTTTGCCAATGGGGTCGTCATCCGCCAGCAAACCGAACAGGACGAAGCGCCATCGCAGCAGCTTTGTGCCGAGTGCTGGATCAGCTATCGGGTCATCGCCAGTCCCATCCCCATCACTCCAGCCAGCAAGCTGTTTCACAACCACTGTCAGGAGCGATTCTGGTTGAAGGTGCAGGGCATCACGCAGCAAGGGGGATTGGTGCGCCCGTGAGCAGGGCGCGGCAGGGGGAAACAAAAAGAGGCTCCGAAGAGCCTCTTTTTGTTTCCGTGTCTGAACCCGACTCAGCCCAGCAGTAGATAGAGCTGGTGAGCGGCCACACCGGCGCACAGGCCGCCGATGGTGTGGGCAACGATGGCGCGGGAGGTGAGGTGGCGATAGCCGAGGGCATCGAGCATGGCGGTGTGGGTGCTCAGAAAGCCACTCCAGCACATCCCCATGGCGGTAAACACCGCGACCTCGTTACCGGTGATCCACCCCTTGGCGATAAAGGGGGGCACCAGTGACATGGCGGCACCGACCGCACCAAGCGAGGTGGCCGGGAAAGCGACCAGCTCCGGCTGCTGGAAGCCGAACAGCAGGTCAAACAGCCAGCTCACCTTGGCGGCCAGCACCGGCAGCAGGGCAACCCCTTGAAACGCTTCGCCGGTATAGCCCTTGTCGCCGGGGCCGAAGGTGAGCAGCATCACGAAGGTACTGATGATCAGCACCCCGGGGATCACCGCCATCCCCAGCTCCACGCCAGATTTGCCGCCATCGAGCAGAGAGTTGAGGATCCGCAGCCAGCCGGGAGCCGCCTCTTTGGTCACCCCTACCTTGCGGCCGTCGGACGATACAGCGTCATCGTTCAGGACTTCCCCCACCAGTGGGCGGATCATCCGCTGCATCAGTCGGGTAGAGACCACCGAGCCCACCAGAGCACCCAGCAACCCGATCAGCGCCGCGCTGGCGGTGGATTCACCGCTCGGCAGCTGCAGGGTGGCCATAAAGGTGACCACGATCAGCCCCATGCCGAAGGCGGTTCCGAAGTTGGTCAGCGACACCAGCTGCCAGGGGGTGAAGCCCTTGCGAAAGCGGCTGTCCTTGGCGAGGCTGATCACCGCCGGGTTGTCGGAGAAGAAAGTCATCAGGGCCGCCAGCGCGGTGCGACCGGGCAGGCGAAACACCGGCTTCATCAGGGGGGCCAGCAGCACCTCCAGCAGGCGGATCACCCCGAACTCGCTCAAGAGCTGGCTCAGGGCACCGGAGAGCACCGTAATCCCCATGATAAAGAGCACGGTATTGAGCAGCAGCTGGTGGGCGGTATTGAACAGGGTGTTGACCATGGCAGAGAGGCCCATCTGGCTGCCGAGGTAACCGAACAGGCTGCCGAGAATAAGCAGCACCAGAACGGGTTCCATCCAGTTCCGAATGGCGGCAAGTCGCCCCTTTGACTCTATAACTACATGATTTTCCATATCTATCCTGCGGTTCATCTGTGCGTGTGTGGTTGTTTTTATGGTTAAAAAATGGCTGCGCCAAATAGAAAAAAGCCCTTGTCTTGCGACAAGGGCTTTTTGAATTGGCTCCTCCTACTGGACTTGAACCAGTGACATACGGATTAACAGTCCGCCGTT
>OGGR01000222.1_pt1 | contig 45040 bp, 38 predicted proteins | sample 1571321 | NCBI WGS metagenome assembly OGGR01 (sample SAMEA2582048, study PRJEB24529) | metagenome | biome: Human gut stool | place: China | collected 2011 | reverse complement strand
CTATAATGTTGAAAGAGCATTTTGGAGCTCGAGAAACATTATAGGCTGTCAAGTAGTTGTATATATTATTAAAAATTTTATATACCTCTATTTCAAGAAAATTTTTTTTAGTTATTTTTATATTATTTTGCTTCTGCCCAATTTTTACCAATATTTATATTTATATTCAATTTTACATCTTCTAGTTGAACTGTATTCTTCATTATATCTGCTAAAATTCCTGAATATTTTTCAACAGAAGATTCCTCTACTTCAAATATTAATTCATCATGAACTTGTAAAAGTAAAGCTATATCCTCTTTATCTTTTAAAACATCATAAACCTTTATCATAACTTTTTTCAATACTTCTGCTGCTGTTCCTTGAATAACTGTATTTACTGCCATTCTTTCAGCCTGTGATTTAATAGTTTTATTTTTAGAATCTATGCCGCTAATATATCTTTTTCTACCAAACAAAGTCTTAACATAACCATGTTCTTCTCCAAATTCAATAACTTCTCTTTCAAAACTTGTAACTCTTGGATATTGTTCAAAATATTTTTTAATATATTCAGAAGCATCTTTTACAGGTATCTTCAATTCTTTTGCTAATCCAAAAGGAGTTTTACCATAGATTATGCTAAAATTAATTATTTTAGCTATTGTTCTTTGTTCTCTTGATACAGTTTCTGAATCAGATAAATTAAAAATCCTTCTAGCTGTTAGGTCATGTAAATCTTTTTCTTCTTTATATGCTTCTATCAGATTTTCATCTTTTGACATTGAAGTTAAAACTCTTAATTCAACTTGTGAATAATCTATACTCATCAAGACTTTTCCTTCTCCTGCAACAAAACCTTCTCTAATTTTTATACCATCATCTGTCTTTACTGGTATATTTTGTAAATTAGGATCAGATGAGGAAAGTCTACCCGTTGCTGTTCCTATTTGATTAAAAGTTGTGTGTATTCTTGAATTTTCATCAACCAAAAGTGGCAGAGTATCCACATAAGTAGTTTTTAATTTATTTAATTTCCTATAATCAAGAAGTAATCTGGCTATATTATAGCCATAGCTTTCTAAATCTTCTAAAACCATTACATCTGTTGAATAACCTGTTTTAGTTTTCTTTCCACTAGGTAAATTCAATTTAACAAATAATATATCTCCTAATTGTTTAGGTGAATTTATATTAAATTCTTCCCCTGCTTCTTCATAGATAGCCTTTTCAATTCTAAAAAGTTCTTTATCCAATTCTAAAGAATAATTTTTAAAATATTGAACATCTATCTCTATTCCCTTTCTTTCCATAAGTGATAATACTGGAATTAAAGGCATCTCATTTTCCATTAAAATTTTATATAAATCTTCTTTTTTTAATAAATAATTTAGTTCATTAAAAATAGCTAAAATTCCTATACTTATGTCAGATAAATATTTTGAGAAATCTTGTGCGGTAATAAGTTCTACATTAATTTTTCCAAAAGCTGTTTTAAAATCTTTTGGCTCTAATGTTGAATACTCAGTAATAGGTATTATAGGATCAATTTTAGTTTGAGAACTAATTAAATGATAAGCTATCATCATATCCATATACATAGATTTAAATTTAATCCCTAAATTTAATAAAGATTTAAAATTATATGAAATAAATTTTATATCAAGTTCTGAAATAAAATTAACTACTAGATTTTTATCTATATTTTTAGCTAACAAACCTCCATGATTTAAAGGAAAATACAGATCTTTATCTTCTGTTGATAGGATAATTCCTAAACTTTCATAATAAATAGAGGCAATTTTTTTATAGTTAGATAGATATCCTTTTTGCTCATTTAAGCCATTTTCACTATCTATAATTAAAAGCTCTCTATTAGAAAGAGTTAAATTAATTTCTTTTGTAAATTCAACTTCTTTTTCTTCTTCAACTACTTTTGGACTTTCTTTCTTTTCTGTTATATTTTCAAAAGAAAATAAAGTAGGATTTTGAGGTTTTTCCTCTAAACCTAATTTTTTTATAAACATTTTAAATTCTAAAATTTTACATAGAGAATATAACTTTTCTCTATCCATTCCATATTGTAATCCACTTTCTTCAACACTGATATCTAAATCTGTAAAAATTTTAGCAAGCTCTCTACTCATAAATGCAATATCTTTTTCATTTACAAGGTTTTTTATAAGAGAAGGTCCTATTCCATCTATATTTTTTAAATTGTCTATATTATCATAAATTTTTTCTAAACTATCATATTGTGAAAATATAGCCAAAGCCTTTTTTTCTCCTATTTTTGTTACACCTGGTATTCCGTCACTCTTATCTCCAATAAGCCCAAATAAATCTGGGATTTTTTCGGGTACAACACCTAAATAATTTATAACATCTTCTGAAGTTTTTAATATTCCAAACTTCTCTCCTTCTGTCCCTTTACCTAGAAGTGCAACTGTGATATTTTTTTCAACTAACTGAGATAAATCTTTATCTCTTGTTACAATTATAACTTCTATATCCTGTTTAGCTATTTTTTTTGCTAGACTTCCTAAAACATCATCTGCTTCATAACCCTCTATTTTGTACCTATTTATATTAAAGGCATCTAACACTTCTTCTATTCTTGGAATTTGTGTTACTAAGTCTTCTGGTGTTGATTGTCTATTAGATTTATAATCACTATATATTTCTGTTCTTTTTAATGAAGACCTTTTCACATCAAAAGCAGCAGCCATATAATCTGGTTTAAATTCATTAATTATACTTAACAATGTATTTATAAAACCATATACTGCTCCTGTTGGTTCATTTTTTGTTCTAAAATTCATATTTGCAAAATATGCTCTATACATTATTGCACTCACATCTAAAAGTACAGCTCTCTTCATAAAATTTCCCCTTAATTTATTTTTTATTTGTTAATTATATCATATTTTTAATCAAATAGCATTGTAAAAAATTTATAGTACCATTATAAAAGTAATAATGTATTAAAATTATATACAAAATATAAGTATATAATTTATATATTATATTAGAAATTTTTTTATGAATAATATATAATAGCGAAAATATTATTTTTTATGTCACATCTGCAAAGGAGGAAATGATATGACAGGAATTTTAGCATTAGTCATTGTTTTGATTGCTATGTCATTAGGAGATATAATTTCAATTAAAACAAAAGCATTTGTACCATCGGTTTTCATAACAGCATTGATATTTCTTTTCGGATTTTGGTGGATATTTCCAAAAGATGTTATATCAAAAGCAACTTTAGGAATGCCAGTAGCTGGACTGGCAATGTATCTACTGGTTACTCACATGGGAACATTGATGAATGTTAGAGAATTGGCATCACAGTGGAGAACTGTTGTTATATCAATAGCTGGTATTTTAGGAATAATGGCTTTGTTATTGACAGTTGGACTTATTTTTCTTGATAAACAAACTGCAATAGCAGGAGGTCCTCCACTTTCAGGTGGAATAGTTGCAGCAATCATAATAAAAGAAGCTGCTACTTCTTTGGGTAATGATAAATTAGCTATACTTGCAATATTGATATATGTTGTTCAAGGCTTTGTTGGTTACCCTTTAACTTCTATTTTATTGAGAAAGGAGGGAAATAGATTAATAAAAATTTTTAGAAATGGTAAAGAAAATATTAGTGAAAAGAAACTTAACAATGAATTAGAGGAAAAAACACTCATCCCTAAGTTACCAGAAAAATACAATACAGTTTATATTATTCTATTAAAACTAGCTTTTGTAAGTTACTTAGCAGATTGTTTTACAAAATTTATAAATAATTCTATTTTTAAAAGTTCAGTTTTATCTCCATTTGTTACTTGTTTAGTATTTGGTGTTATTGCAGCTGAAATAGGTTTAGTTGATAGACAATCTTTAAATAAAGCAAATTCTTTTGGTTGGATGATAACTGTTCTTATGGCATTTATATATGAAGGATTAAATAAAGCAACTCCTGAAATGCTGATGGAAGTAGTTCTTCCTCTTATAGAAATTATAATAATTGGTGTTTCTGGACTTTTAATTTTTGCATTTATTATTGGCAAAATTCTTAAAGAATCTCCATATATGTCATTGTGTATTGCATTAAATGCATTATATGGATTCCCACCTAATTATATTTTAACAAATGAAGTTATAAAATCATTGACAGATGATAGTAAAGAAGTAAAATATTTGACTGATAAGATGTTACCAAAAATGCTAATAGGTGGATTTACATCTGTAACCATTGCTTCAGTTTTAATAGCAGGAATATTTTCAAAATTATTGTAAACTATTAAAATTGTTATATCAAAAAATTTTTTTTAATAAGGAGGCTTTTTATGAATGTAAAAGACATAACAAAAAAGTATAAAGATTATATAATTGAAAAAAGAAGATATTTTCATATGAATCCTGAGCCAAGTCTTAATGAATACAATACATCAAAAGTTATTCAAGAAGAATTAAAAAAATTAGGTATACCTTTTGAAATTGTGGCTAAAACTGGAATTATTGCAACTATAAAAGGAAAAAATCCTGGAAAAACTGTTTTGTTAAGAGCTGATATGGATGCTCTTGAAGTATATGAAAAAAATGATGTCAGCTATAAATCACAAAAAGATGGATTGATGCATGCATGTGGACACGATGGACATATTGCTATGCTTTTAGGAGCTGCTCATGTATTAAATGATGTTAAAAATGATTTTTCAGGAGAAGTAAAATTACTTTTTCAACCTGCTGAAGAAACTGCACAAGGGGCTAAAGCTGTGATAGAAGAAAGTAAAATAACAAATTCTATAGATGCCGCTTTTGCTATACATTTGTGGCAAGGAGTTCCAGTTGGTAAAATTTCTTTGGAAAGTGGAGCTCGTATGGCAGCAGCAGATTTATTTTCAATTAAAGTAAAAGGAAAGTCTGGACATGGATCTATGCCCCATGAAACTATTGATGCTGTTGTAGTTGCATCTGCAATAGTTATGAATTTGCAACATTTAGTAAGTAGAAATACAAATCCTTTGGATACTTTAGTTGTTACTGTTGGTAAATTAGTGGCAGGAACAAGACATAATATAATAGCAGGTGAAGCTCTTTTAGAAGGAACAATTAGATCTTTTTCAGATGAAGTTTGGAAAAAAGTTCCTGAACAATTAGAAAGAGTTGTAAAAAATACTGCTGCTGCTTATGATGCAAGTGTAGAAATTAATTTGACAAGAGCAACTCCTCCTCTTGTTAATAATCAAAATATATCTAATATTTTAAAAAATAGTGCTGTAAAATTATATGGTGAAGAAGTTGTTACAAAATATGAAAAAACTCCAGGTGGAGAAGATTTTGCATATTTTACACAAGTTGTTCCAGGAGCATTGGCATTTGTTGGAATAAGAAATGATGCTAAGGGAATAAATTCTCCTCATCATAGTGAAACTTTTAATATGGATGAAGAAGCCTTAGAAATGGGAGCAAATTTATATGCTCAATTTGCAATTGATTTTTTAAATTCAGAAAAATAATTAAAAAAAGGTTAATATATTAGGATAAATTTCCTATTATATTAACCTTTTATAATCCATATTATTTATTTAAGAAATTGATTTCTATGAAATTTCTACAAATTTCTATATTATTTTTTATAACTTCTTCTTTAGATGAGCCTTCTTCAAAGGTTATAACTACTTCTCCTGCTTTTTCCTTTTCAACTAAAAAATTAAAAATATCCTCATCTGTTCTTGTTCCATCAAACAAAGTCATTATAGATAACATTATTGGATTAATTGTATCATAATTTATTGTGCCTTCATAACTTGCTAATGCTATAACTGGGTTAGGATTAGTTATGAAATAATCCAAATATTTTTTGTATTTAGGATTTAATTTTATTTTTTCTTCTTTCTTAACAGTAAGTTTTCTTGAATATGCTTCTACTAATTTTCCATACATTAAATAAACTGCATTTGCATAGACATTATTAGTTTCAAGTTTATTTTTTTCTCTTACTTTTTTCTCTAATTCATCTATTGTTATAGTATTAGGGTAGTTTTCACTTAAAATATCTAAAATTAAGCTCACTTCTTCATCTTTAATTTCATTATTTTCTATTGTATAGAAACCATCTTTATTTTTTTCATATTTCCCTCTGATATCTATTTCTTTTAAATCAGTTATACGGACATCTTTTGAAATATTAATTTTTTCTTTATTAGCTTCATGTGTTACTATACTTATTCTAAATTGTCTATCCAACAAAAAATCATAATATTGTTCTTTGGCTATATTATCATTACCACATTCAGCAGTTAATTTTTCTTCTATTTCATTTGAGATATTTGGGAAAGTTTTCATCAAATCAGAATCAACAACATGGATTAATCCATGTTCTAATAACATTTTATTAAAATTATATAAATACATTGGTCTATTATTTTCTTCAAAATATTCATGTAAAATATAGTAGTCATCTTTTTCTGTTATTCCAGTGATACCAGTTTTTATTTTTTCATTCAATATAGAAAATTGACTTAAAAATTCTATTGCTCCTCTTCCATATTTTACTGCATTACTTTCATTTATTTGTTCTCCTCTATTTTTTAACATTTCATCTCTAAATAGCATTACATCTCTTGCAACTTCAAGATTTTTCCAACCAGGATAAGTATTATATGAAAGTACAGCTGAACCATTTTCAGTAAGATGATTTTTAATTACATTTAAAATTCCTCTTTGTACTTCTTCATTAACCCAAGAGAAAACACCATGGCAAATAATATAATCAAATTTTCCAAGTTTATCATCAAAATCTAATACATTTTGATGTATTAATCTTATATTTTCTAAACCCAAATATTCAATTATCCTATTTCCTTCATCAATTTGAACACCTGATAAATCAATACCAACAATATCAGCTTTTGGATTCTCCAGAGCAAAAGGAATTATATTCCCACCAAATGAACAACCTATTTCAAGTACCCTTGTATTTTCTAAATCAGGTGTTTTAAATCCTAATAATTTTAAAACCATTTGTTGTCTACCTGGCTGAGTATAATAAAAAGTTTTTGACTTATAAGGTGCCTCATCATAACTATTTTGAACTGCTTTTACATTTTCAATTGTTTCTTTGTTAATCATTTTTTCTCCCCTTTCTACATTAATTTAATTATTAAACCAAAATCTTTTCTACTCTTTTACCATCATTATTTTCATCATCTTTAAACATATCTTCCATATTGTTTCCTTTTCTCTTATTCAATAGATAAACTATTGGAGTAGCAACAAATATTGAGCTATATGTTCCTGCAAGTATTCCTATTAACAATGTCATTATAAAAGTTTTTAAACTTGCTCCACCAAAAATTAATATGGCAATTACAGAAAATAATGTTGTAACTGATGTATTCAATGATCTGATAGCAGTTTGATTTACAGATTCATCCATACATTGTTCAAGTGTCCAACCTTTATGTTTTCTTTTTAAATTTTCTCTTATTCTATCATATATTACTATTGTATCATTGATTGAATATCCAAGTATAGTAAGTATTGCCGCTATAAATGGAGTATCTACTTCATACCCCATAAGTGCTATAAATCCTACTGCTATAATTATATCATGTAATAATGATAAAATACCTCCAATGGCAAAGCTAAACTCAAATCTCATTGTGATATATACTACTATTAAAATTGCTCCTATACCTAATGAATAGATAGCTGATTTTTTTAAATCATCTCCTATACTTGCTCCAACTTTATCCTCTTTATCTAAAGTATATGAACCCAATTGTTGCAAACTATTTAATACTTTTTTCTTATCATTTTCACTTATTTCAGGAACTCTTACTATAACTGTTCCATCATCAGAGATTTGAACTTTTCTACTATTTGAATTAACCTGTGGTAATTCTTTTGCTAACTCATCCAAATTTTCATTAATTTGATTCAATGTAACTGCTGTTCCACTATATTTTAATTGAAATAAATTTCCTCCTGAAAAATCTATTCCATAATTAAGTCCTTTTGTAAAAAATATTATTATTGATAAGCTAACAAGAATTATGGAAATTGAAAGATAAATCTTTATATTTTTTATAATATGTAAATGAGTTTTCATTATTTAGCCTCCTCTACTGTAACTCCAAAAAGTTTTGGACTTCTAAAACCAAACATATTTACAAAAGTTAAAAGTAATACTTTTGTTGCTGTTATTGCTGTAAACATTGAGGCTAATGTACCTAATGCTAATGTTACTGCAAAACCTTTTATTGGTCCAGTACCAAATACAAATAAGATAGTTGTTATAATTAAAGTTGTTAAGTTTGAGTCAAATATTGCTATAAAACCTTTATTAAAACCTGAATCTATTGAATTTCTTATGCTATTTCCAAATCTTAATTCTTCTTTTATTCTTTCAAAAATAATAACATTAGCATCAACTGCCATTCCAAGTGAAAGAATAAATCCTGCAATACCTGGTAAAGTAAGTGTTGCATCTATAAAGTTTAAACAAGCAAAAGTTATAAATCCAAAAATAATAATTGCTAAATCTGCTATAATTCCTGGCAATCTATAAAAAATTATCATAAATACCCAAATTAAAATTATTGCAACTATACCTGCATTTTTACTTTGAGCTATTGACTCATCTCCAAGAGTTGCTCCAACAGTTCTTGTTTCAACTATTTCAGCCTTTATTGGTAATGCCCCTGCATTTAATAATGCTGCTGTTTTTTTTGCTTGCTCAACAGTATAATCTCCTGTTATAACTCCATGTCCATTAGGGATTTCAGTGTTGATTTTAGGATCTGTTTGAAGTTTACCATCAAGAGTAATTGCAAGTCGTCTACCAATATTTTCTCTTGTTATCTTTGCAAAAGTTTCTGCTCCTTCTGGTGTCATTTCAAATGATATTTGAGGTCTACCTAAGTTATCATAAGATACATCTGCTTTTTTTAATGCTGAACCTGTAAGTAAAGTTTCTCCTAAACTACCATCATCATTCTCTAATTTGAATTCCATCAGTGCTGTTTTACCTATTAGCTTTATTGCATCTTCTGTATTTTGTAAACCTGGTAGTTCTATAATAACTCTATTATCTCCCGCTTTTTGAATTGTAGATTCTGCAACTCCTATTCCATTTACTCTTCTATTTAATACTTCAATTAATCTGTTCATAGCATCATTATCAATTTTTACATTTTTATTTTGATCTTTCACAGCTTCAAGTACAACATAAGCTCCACCTTTTAAATCCAGTCCCAATTTTATTGGCTTTGATAAGCTATAATACAGAGCTACTACAAAAATTGCTATAACCAGTAATAATCTAAGAAATAAGTTCTTATTCATTCTTTCCCTTCCTCCAAAAATTTTAATTTTTTCATATCTAAATATGTTTGTAATATTATTGAGGCAGCCACTTTATCCACTACCTTTCTTTTTTCAATAGCACCATTTTTATTTAGTTCTTTTAAAATATTATCTGCTATTACAGTTGAAAATCTTTCATCTACTTCAATTATTTCAAGATTTTCAATTTCTTTTTTTAATTTTTCAATATATTCTCTTACCTTTTCTGCTTGTCTTTTTTCTTCACCATCAAGACTTTTAGGTATACCCACAACTATCAAATTTGTATCATTTTCTTTACAAATCTCTGCTATTCTCTTAACAGATTTTACTTTTTTTCTATTGATAGTTTCTAAGGGAGAAGCAATTATTCCCATTATATCAGATTTTGCCACTCCAATTCTCACATCACCAATATCAAGTGCTATATATCTTTTCATTCTACCTCTTATTTATTATTTTTAAAAAAATAAGTGAAATACATTCCAGATTTACTATAATAAATTTTCTTTGAAAAAGTTATTTTTATAATTCTTAAATAAGATTACTGCGATGTCCTATAATGTTGAAAGAGCATTTTGGAGCTCGAGAAACATTATAGGCTGGCAAGTAATCGTCATATATAATTAGAAATTTTTAATATTTTTTCAAAGAAATTTGAGAATTTGGCTAATATCAAACTATTTTTATATCAACTTATTTTCTATAATTTCCCTTACTTCTTTAAAGGCATCTAAAAGTTTTTCTTTATCTTTTCCACCAGCTTGTGCAAAGTCTGGTCTTCCTCCACCTTTTCCACCAGTCATTTCAGCTAGTTTCTTTACTAAATCTCCTGCTTTTAATTTATCAGTTAGAGTTTTTGTTACTCCAACTGCAAAAGCTAATTTATCCTGTGTACTTGCTAAAACTATTATAGCTTTTTCATTCTCAGCTTTGATAGTATCTATCATAGTTCTTAAATCTTCTGCTGATTTATCTTTAAAAGCTGCTACTAATACTTTTGCTCCACCAATTTCTTCCATGCCAGAGATAGCAGCTTTTGTTTCAAATAAAGCAAGTTTTTGTTTTAATGTTTCTAATTCTTTTTCAGTATCTTTTAAAGTTTCTAATGTTTTTTCCACTTTTTCAATTAAATTGGAATTAGTTGCTTTTAATTTCTTTTCAATATCCTTTAAAATATCAGCTTCTGTCTTTTCAACTAAGTATGCTCCATATCCAGTTTTAGCTTCTATTCTTCTAACACCTGCTGCTATACCACTCTCAGATACTATTTTAAATAAGCCTATCTTTCCAATGTTATCTATATGTGTTCCTCCACAAAGTTCAGTTGAGAAACCAGGTACATCTACAACTCTTACTACATCACCGTATTTATCACCAAATAACATCATAGCTCCAAGTTTTTTAGCTTCTTCTATACTATGATGACTTATATTAACTTCTATACCTTCTCTAATTTTTTCATTTACTATATCTTCAATTTTAGAAAGTTGTTCTGTTGTCAATGCTTCATAATGACTAAAATCAAATCTCAATTTTTCAGGATCAACTAATGAACCAGCTTGTTGTACATGAGTTCCTACAACTTCTCTTAAAGCCTTGTGCAATAAATGAGTTGCAGTATGGTTTTTAGCAGTATCTAATCTTCTTACAATATCTACTTCTAATTTATAAGTCTTATTTTCTTCTGCTATACCTTTTTCAAATTCAACAGTGTGGATAAATATATCTTTTTGTTTCTGTACATCTAAAACTTTTCCTATAAAATCATCAGAATGAATTTTTCCTTGATCTCCTACCTGTCCTCCCGATTCTGCATAGAAAGGTGTCTTATCAAAAATTAATAAATATTTTCCATCTTTTGCTTCTCTTAGACTTAAAAGTTTTCCTTCATCTTCTGTTTTTTCATAACCTGTAAATTTTGTTACCCCATATTTATCATAAAATTTTTCAATAAAGCTATCTTGACCTTTTTCCATTACAACTTCTCTTGCAGATCTAGCCTTTTCCTTTTGCTCTTCCATTTTAGCTTCAAATTCTTCTCTTAATACAGTTACTCCTCTTTCTTCTGCAATTTCTTCTGTCAATTCATAAGGAAAACCATAAGTATCATAAAGTTTAAATGAAATTTCTCCATCTAATTTGTTTTTTCCATTAGTAAGCAAATTATCAATTTCTTGATTTACAAGTTGCATTCCTTGATCAAGAGTATTAGAAAATTTTTCTTCTTCTATTTTTACAATTTTTCTAATATTTTCTAAATTTTTCTTTAAATCTGGATAAGCAACTTCAAATTTTTCAACAACTTTATCTACCATTTTGTACATAAATAAATCTTTATAACCTAACAATCTTCCATGTCTTACGGCTCTTCTTAAAATTCTTCTTAGAATATATCCTCTACCTTCATTTGATGGTATAACCCCATCATTTATTAAAAAAGTTACTGCTCTTGCATGGTCTGTTATAACTTTTAATGAAAAATCTGTTTCTGAATTTTTACCATATTGACTTCCTGTAATTTTTCCAGCTTCTTCAAGTATAGGAAATAATAAATCTGTTTCAAAATTATTGGTTTTTCCTTGTACAACAGCTGCTATTCTTTCAAGTCCTGCTCCTGTATCAATATTCTTTTTAGGTAATGGTTCTAAACTTCCATCTTCCATTCTATTCCATTCAGTAAACACTAAATTCCAAATTTCTATAAAACGATTATCTGTTCCTTCATCACCAATTTTAGAATTTTCATCTCCACCATATTGAACTCCTAAATCAACATGAATTTCAGAACAAGGTCCACAAGAACCAGTAGGGCCTGCTGACCACCAGTTTTCACTTTCTCCCATTCTTACTATTCTTTCTTTTGGAAAATTACATTCTTCTGTCCAAATTTTTTCTGCTTCATCATCAGTTGTAAAAACAGTTACCCAAAGTTTATCTTTATCAATTTTTAATACTTCTGTTACAAACTCCCAAGACCATTTTATAGCCTCTTTTTTAAAATAATCTCCAAATGAAAAATTTCCAAGCATTTCAAAAAATGTATGATGTCTTGCAGTTCTTCCAACATTTTCTAAATCATTTGTTCTTATACATTTTTGATAAGTTGTAACCCTTGGACAAGGTGCTTCTTTTTGTCCTAAAAAATACGGTTTAAATGGTACCATTCCAGCCACTGTCAAGAGTAAAGTTGGATCATCTGGTATCAAAGATGCACTTTCAAAGTGTTTATGCTGTTTTTGCATAAAAAATTCAATAAATTTCTCCCTAATTTCATTACCTGTTAACATTTTTCCTCCAATTAGTCTAATCTAAATTTTTCCCCTAAATATATTCTTCTTGCTTCTGGGTTATTTGCTATTTCACGAGGTGTCCCCTCCAATAAAACTTTTCCCTTTGCCATAATATATGATTTATCTGTAATACTTAAAGTTTCTCTTACATTATGATCTGTTATTAATATTCCTAAATCTCTTTTTTTTAGATGTCTTATAATATTTTGTATATCTTCAACAGCTATCGGATCAACACCTGCAAAAGGTTCATCAAGCAATATAAAACTTGGGTTATTTGCTATTGTTCTAGCAATTTCTATTCTTCTTCTTTCTCCACCAGATAAAGAATAGCCCAAAGAATCTCTTACATGAGTTAGTTTAAATTCTTCAAGTAATCTATCCACAGTTTCTTTTTGCTTTTTCTTAGAAATTTTTTTCATTTCAAGTACAACTTCTATGTTTTCTTCAACTGTTAAATTTCTAAAAACAGAAGGTTCTTGTGCAAGATAACCTATACCCATATCTGCTCTCTTATACATAGGTAAATTAGTTATATCCTGTTCTGCACACATAACTTCTCCACTATCTGGTTTTACTATCCCAGTTATCATATAGAAAGTTGTTGTTTTTCCTGCTCCATTAGGACCAAGAAGTCCAACAATTTCTCCTTTATTTACCTCTAAGCTAACCTTGTCTACAACTTTTCTTTTTTTATATGTTTTTACAAGGCTATCAGCACTTAAACTTATCATTAGCTATACTCCTTCTTATAAGCTTGCTTGTCAGCCATTAGTGTTTCAGGAGCTCCAAAATGCTCCCTCAACAATAATGGACGCCGCAGCAAGCTAATAATTATTTTTTCTTTGTGGATGTTGTATCATTAAATATGCTACTTGCTGATTTATCTGATGTATAATCAACATGAACATTACCTTTTGCTCTTATTTTTCTATTAACTATATCATAATGTCCTTCATTAGCAGTTATAACAGAATCCTTAGTAACAACCTTTACTCTATCATACACATCAGCCATTTGTTTTGTTACAGTACCTCTATCAGCAGTTAAAACAGTTTCTTCTTTTTTCTCATTTATATTTTTTACATAGACATTCTTATTTAATTTTATTAGTTCTTTATCTATATAACCAGTAACATCATCTGCTTTAACTAAGGTATTTCCCTTTTCTCCATCATCTATTGTTAGTACAGGTTTATCTTTTGCATAGACTTCTTTCTTTATTAAATCCAGTTCCATATAGTTAGATACTATTTTTCTATTTAACTGTGTGAAAGTAGATTTTGTATTAACTATAACTTTTTTAGCTTGATACTTATCATTAACTTTACTCATATATAAATCTGCCTTATCTCCTGTAAAGTAAACATCTCCTTCTTTTTGCTTAGATTTACCTTTTACATTTCCTGTAAAATGAACTATGTTATTAATATTTCCCTTAGCTTGATTAGAAGAAAAATCATTTCCATCAAGTGATTTTACATCTGCATTTTTAACAAAAATTTCTCCACTTTCTTTATTTACTTTTCCATAAGTGGATTTTACAGTATATTGATCATAATGTATTATGCTATTTGTAGGAGTTTCTGCATCCTTAGTATCAAGATAATATACTATCTTTGGTCCAGATATGTTATCTTTACCAGAACTTAAATAAGCATTTCCAGTTAGTTCTAATCTTCTATTTTCTTTATTATATAGAACTATATTTTGTGCTTTTGCAGATCTGTCTGGCTCTTTCATATTAAAATTAGTTCCCTTTAATATAGAATCTTTTGGACTATAAGTAGCAGAACTTACAGAACCAACCATAGACTTTACAGGGTCATTAAATTTTACTGGTGTATTTACATGAACTAATTCATCTTTATATGAATATCTAGCATTATCTACAAGCATATTTGTTGTATCTTGTTTTACTTTTATTGGTCCAATTAAATCTACATAATCACCTTTTTTTATAATAATCTCTTTTGCTGTTCCAGACATTTTATCTTCTTTATTTTCAAAAGGAATAGGTCCTTGAAGTTTACCTAAACCACTTATATTATTATATACTAAATCATGTCCTTTCATAATAGTGCCTTTATTATTTAGTATAATTTCACCTGGACTTGTAAGTTCCCCTGTCTTTTTATTATAAGTAATACTTTTACCATTAATAGTAGAAGTTTCATCAGTAGACTTTATAACATAAGGTTCAGGTGCAGATAAAATTCCTGTGTCCTCCTTGTATGTTACATTCTTAGTTGTTAAACCATAATCTTTATTCTTTACAGTAATATTTTCTTTTGAATAAAAATCCTTAGTTCTTAAATTATATACAATATTTGTTCCTGTTATTCCTTCACCTTTTTCATTCCAAGAATCAAAAGGTTTATCTGTTGTAATTTCTTTTGTAACTGTATTATAATGTATATATTCTGCTTCTAAATTATTTGTAGGTGAAGTATATTTAATTTTATTTCCATACATGTCAGCTTCTTTTGTTTCACTTGAATATACAAAATTATCTAAATTTAATTTTTCACCTTTTGTAGAAGTTATATCAACATTTCCAAAAATTCTAATTTTTTTATCATTAATATTATATTCACCTTTATCTGCTAACACAGAATATATAGGATTTCCACCTTTAATTTGACCATAGACATTTATTATATCACTATTAGGTTCTTTTTCAATATAACTAACATCAAAAATATAATCCTGATATGTAAATTTAACATCCCCTGTTACTTTAAAACTTTGAGTTGTTTCATTTAAAACTATATCCTTACCTTTTAAGCCAACTTCATCATATTTCATATCAAACCCATCTGTTGCATATAGATTTCTTTCATTTAGATTAAAATAAACTTTTGAAAAAGTTCCTGATATTTCCTTTTCTTTTTTATTATTAGAAGTATTTTCAAGAGATTTTACATCTTTAAGAGTATTGATATCTCCAACTTCTCCTATCCTATTTGATAGTTTAATATTTCCTTCAAGTGTTATTATTTTAGTGTTATTATCATAATTTGCTTTATCAGCTAAAATAGAAAATAATTTGTTTTTAATTACTACTCCATCTTCCAATGTTATATTATCCATAGAAATAGTTGTCTTAAATTTATTTGCTAAGATTTCTACTCCCTTTTCTTCATTCTTTGCATACATAGGCTTTGTAGAAATAAGCTCCTTAGTTTCTTTATTAAACTTTAATTCAGAAGCTTTAATCTCCCAACCATTTGGACTTATCCCTAAAATATTAGTATCCAAAGTTAAATTTTTATCTTTATCAAGAAAAACATTGTCTCCACTTAATATCATTCCTTGTATTATAGCCTTAGCTTTCTCAAATTTACTTTCTTTTTCATCTAAATAGTCAATTTCTTTTTCAGCTTCCACATGATAATCATCACTTTCATAAACTGCATTGATTGTTTCTACTATTTTTTTTATATCTCCAACTTCTTTATCAGAACCATAATAGTTAAAATATACAAGCACTAAGGCTACTACTCCTAAAACAATATATATTATTTTTTTCTTAGTCATCAGTTCCTCCGACAAGAATTTTTTTCAATTCATTTAATTTTAATAAACTTTCCAAAGGACTTATAGAATTTAAGTCCATATTTTTCAGCAACTCTAAAACTTTACTTTCATTTTCAGATAAGATTTCTACTTCTTCCTCATTCTCTTCTTCAAAACCATTTCCAAAAAGTATCATCTGCTCTGCTTTCATCTTATTTTCTATTAAATTTTTTCTAGTTTCTAATTTTTTTAAAATTTTATTTGAACGATTTAAAACTTCTTTTGGAACACCAGATAATCTTGCAACTTCTATTCCATAAGATTTATCTGCTCCACCTTTTACTATCTCTCTTAAAAAAACAACATTTTTACCATCTTCTTTTACCTCAACTCTAAAATTAATAGCTCTTTCAAGTTCTTTTTCAAGTTCAGTAAGTTCATGATAGTGAGTTGCAAATATTGTTTTTGCACCTATATTATTATGAATATATTCTGTAATAGCTGTTGCTATTGAAATACCATCATAGGTTGAAGTTCCTCTACCAATTTCATCTAAGACTATAAAAGATTTATTTGTTGCATTATTTAAAATGCTTGCAACCTCTGTCATTTCTAACATAAAGGTAGATTGTCCTGTAAGTAAATCATCACTTGCTCCAACTCTTGTAAAAATTTTATCTACAATAGGAATTTTAGCATAATCTGCTGCTACATAGCTTCCTATATGTGCCATTATTATATTCAAAGCTACTTGCTTCATATAGGTAGATTTCCCAGACATATTAGGACCTGTTAAAATAATTAAATTATTTTTATCATCTAAAACAATATCATTTTTAACATAAGTTCCACTAGCAATTAAAGTTTCAACTATTGGATGTCTACCTCCCTTAATTTCTAAAATATCTTCTTCACTTATTTCTGGTTTAACATAAGAATTTTTAGTTGCTATATGAGCAAAATTTGAAACTATATCTAAATTTGCTATCCTATTTGCCAATTTATATAAACTATCTATATGCTCTTTAATCTCAGAAGTGAGTTGTTTAAATAATTCATACTCTAAGGCTTCTATCTTGCTTTTAGCTGTGATAACTTTTTCTTCATATTCTTTTAAATCGGGAACTATATATCTTTCACTATTTACAAGTGTTTGTTTTCTAATATAATCTTCTGGAACTAAATGCTCATTTGCCTTAGTAACTTCTATAAAATATCCAAACACTTTATTATATTTAATTTTTAGACCTTTTATACCTGTTCTTTCTCTTTCTCTTTGTTCTATTTCAAGTATAAAATCTTTTCCTAATTTAGATATTTTCCTAAGCTCATCCAACTCTGAATTATATCCATCTTTTATAATTCCACCTTCCCTAACTGAAAAAGGTGCTTCAGTATCAATAATTAATTCTATTTTATTATATATATCTAAAAGAATTTTTACATCTATATCTAAAATATTTTTTATTTCTTGATGTTCTTTTAAAAGCCTATAAGTCTCTAATGATTTCCTTATAGAGTCCTTTAATGATAACAAGTCTTTTCCATTTTCCGTACCATAAATTATTTTTCCAGCTATTCTTTCAATATCATAAATATCTTTTAAATATTCTCTTACATTTTCTCTTAAAAGTACATCATTATAGAAATAGTCTACATAAAATTGCCTTTGCCTTATTTTTTCAATATCTAAGAAAGGATTTTTTATAATTTTTTTTAGTTCTCTACTTCCAACAGAAGTTACACAATCATCTAAAACTCCTAATAGAGTTCCTTTGGCTTCTTCATTTTTTTTAGGTACTAAATTTAAGTTATTTTGTGTACTTATATTCAATTCCATTATATTGTCAATATTTTTATATTCTATTTTGCTAAAAGGTAATTCATTTCCCTTTTGTAATTCATCAATATAATATAAAAGATTTGCAGAGGCTGAAATTGCTAAATCTTTTGATTTTAGAGAAAATACATCAATAGACATAATATCAAAATATGAAGTTAAATAACTTTCAGCTTTTTTTACATTGGTAACCTTTGTAAATTTAACTCCTGTAAAAGATATTCTTTCTTCTAATAACTCTATATATTCAGAATATGTTTTTTCATCAAGTAAAATTTCACTTGCCTGTATTTTATTTATTTCTGCTAATGCTTTTTCAAAGAAATTTTTTCCTTTTATTTCAAAAACTGAAAATTCTCCTGTTGTTATATCAGCATAAGCTATTGCAGCTACATTTTCTGTTGTATTTATTTTTATACAAGCAATATAATTATTATTATTTTTATCTAAAAAATCTACATCAATTATTGTCCCAGGAGTTATGACTCTTGTTACCTCTCTTTTCACAATTCCTGTTGCAGATTTAGGATCTTCCACTTGATCACAAATAGCAATACTATAACCTTTTTCAACCAATTTTGCTATATATGATGCCACTGAATGATATGGAACTCCTGCTAAGGGAACATCTTGCCCTTTTTCCTTATTTCTTTTTGTAAGAGTAAGTCCTAATTCTTTTGAAGCTATTTTAGCATCTTCAAAAAACATTTCATAGAAATCTCCTAATCTATACATTAAGATTTCATTTGGGTATTCCTCTTTTATTTTTTTATATTGTTGCATCAAAGGTGTGTCTGCTGACATTTTTATACCTCTCAATTTTATTTTTCTATTATTTATTTTATATAATTATAGTCCTTGACTATAACTTATATATTTTAACACATATATTGGAAAAATTACATTATTTTATTTAGAAAAATAAATTTAGTAAAGCATTTCTTCTAATATTTTTATAATTTCATCATAATCACTTATAGTATTTATTTTTCTTTTTGCTTCTGCACAATTTTCTATACCCTTTAAATACCAAGAAATATGCTTTCTTATATCAAAAATAAATTTATTATCATTATCAACTCTTGTCCTTTTTAAATGTTCTATTGCCATATTAATTTTATCTTCTTTTGTAGTTGGAGTTTTTATTTCTCCATATTTTAAAATTTCTCTAATATCTCTAATAAGCCAAGGATTTCCAAAAATCCCTCTTGCTAACATAACACCATCAACATTAGAATAAGATATTTTTTCCAAAGCATCTTTTCCTGTAAAAATATCTCCATTACCTATAACTGGTATTGAAATATTATCTTTAACCTCTTTAATATATTTCCAATCTGCTTTTCCTGAATATAATTGTTCCCTTGTCCTTCCATGTACAGTGATATGATCGCAACCTATTTCTTCTGCTATTTTTCCAATTTGAATATAATTTTCAGGTTCTTTATATCCTATTCTAATTTTTATAGAAAGTTTGGTGTCATCATTTAAAACTGATTTTATTTCAGATAATATTCTTTTTATTTTTTCTGGTTCTCTAAGCAAAGCTGCTCCATATCCACAATTTACAATTTTTTTCATAGGACAACCACAATTTAAGTTAATATGCTTTACTCCTAAATTTTCTATATACTTAACACTAGCTTTTATTTTAGCAATGTCTTCTCCAAAAATTTGAACTGCATTGCCCTCTCTTAATTTTAAAATTTTTGAGATAGTCTTATCATTTAAGACTGAAAGTGCGTTTACACTTACCATCTCTGTAAATATTAAATCAGGTTTAAAATCCTCAAGTATTCCCCTAAATGTATAATCTGTTACTCCTGCAATAGGAGCTATATAAATTTTTTTCATATTTTTTCTCCAATCTTAAATATTTTTAAATTTTAGCATATTATTTTATATTAGAAAAGTGTATAATACATTTAAGAATAAATTTTAATTGAAGGTGAATTTTATGAAAAATAAATTATTCAATATTATATTATTTATTTTTTTATTAAATAGTTTTCCTGTTTTTCCATTAGACGATAATATTATTAAAGAAGTTAATCCTATTGAGTCTATACATTCTGATGAAAAAGATTCTGTTTTTTCTGATACTATTGATAAAGAAAATATTATTTCTGAAAATTCTTTATCAGAAGAAAGTATTTTGGAAGCTCCAAGAAAAGATTATACTTCTGATGAATTAAAAGCTACAAATATAATAAGCACAAATAAAGATTTAAAAAATAATAAAAAAGAGGAAGACAATAGAGAAGATAAGTTTGAAGAAATTACTGATAGAACAAATAGAATAACAGCCTTAGGCTCTGCTATGGGGGCTGTTGATTTAAGTAAAACTCCTACTAAAAAATTTAGAGTAGGGGCTGGAGTTGGACATTCAGCTAATAATCAAGCTGTCGCTGTTGGAATTGGTTATGCTCCAACAGAAAGATTAAGATTCAATACAAAAATATCCACTACAACAACTTCAAACAAATCTAGTGGTATTTCTGTTGGTGCTTCCTATGATTTAGATTGGTAATAAAAAAGCTATTACATTTTATTTATTTGTAATAGCTTCATTTCATTTATTTTATAGACCTATTAGATTTCCTGCTCCACCTAAAATAGCGGATACTAACTCATTTGGATTTGTTATTTTCCATTCACCTTCAACTTTTTGCATTTTTACATTTACATCATTTTCAACATACTCTACATTTTTATCATTTAGTACATTTGTAAAATAATCAACAGAAAATTTATTGAATTCTTCTTGTTTATCAGCTGGTATATTTTCTCCATACTTTTTTGTTACAGCTGCAACATACTCATTTACATATTTACCTAAATTTATTGCTTTTATAGTTACATTTAATTCTGAATTTTCCCCTTTTTCTTCAACTTTATTTACTTTAAATGTAGCTTTACTGATAATTTCTGCCATTTTTTTTGAGCCTTCATCAGCACTTTTCATTTTTTCAGTTAACACTGAATCAAATTCCTTAAATCTTTCCTCAAAAGCCTTTTGTGAATCTGGTTTTCCACAAGCTACTAACATAAATAATGCAAAACTTAACAATAGATAATGTAAAATTTTTTTCATTTTATTTCCTCCTCCTTAAAATCTAGTAATATTAATATGTAAATACAAATTTTAAAGTAATTGTTAAAAATTAATTTTGTGGTCCTTTTATAAATTCTTCTAAACCACCAAATATACCAACTACAATATCATCTGTATTTATTACTTTCCATTCCCCATTGATTTTTTCCATGTACACTTTTACATTTGTTTCTTTGTATTCTAATTCTTTCTTTGATAAATCAGAAAAATAATCAACAGTTGCCTTAGAAAATGCTTCTTCACCCATATTAGAATCTATCAATGGTTTTAAAGATGCCATAAATTCAGTTAAATACTTTGTTAAATCCACTGCCTTTATAGTTACATCAAGTTCAGATTGATTTCCATTTTCTTCAACTTTATTAACCTTATATGTAGCTTTTTCCAAAATTTTTACCATCATTTTTGTAGCTTCATTATCGCCTTCACTCATTTTTTTACTTATATCAGTCATTGTTTCTTTGAAGCCTTTTTCAAAGGCTTTTTGTGAATCTGGCTTTCCACAAGCTACTAACATCAATAATGCAAAACTTAATAATATATAACGAAAAATTTTCTTCATACAACAATTCCTCCTTAAAACTTTACCATATACTAACATAAATTTAAGAAATTTTAAAGTAAGATTTAATTCTTAATAGAACTAACTCTATCTTTAAAAATTAATAAATATTTTTATAAATATGTTATAATTATTCTATATAAATAATAAAAATGTAGTAGGTGTTTAGAAATATGTTAAAAAATAAATCAAATTATGAAATAAAATTTATTGATAAAATTACATTAAAAAATGAAATTATTGATAAAAATAATTTTTTTGAAATTGGATATTGTAAAGAATTAGAAATATATATGATGTTTGTTTTTATTTTTTGGATTGCTGGATATTACAGATATTACAAAATAAATGAAGAGGATTATAATTTATATAAAGATAATCCTCAGTTATTTTATAAAAAATATGAAAATGAAATTAAACAAAATAATGATGGCTATACAGAAAATTTTATTGGCTCACAAGCTCTTAGAGATTATGATGGTGCAAAGAATTTCCAAAATTCTTATCCTACAAGAGACAATATTGTAAATCCATTTCAACATTATGTTTATATAAATGGTATTTTATTTGCAAGAATAGTATGGGAAATAGGTGAATTTTTTATTCCACCATTTCAAGAAATTATTATTAAAGATAAAACATCTGAATTTCCATTGAGAAAATTATGTAAAATAAAAACTGATTTATTAGGAAATCCTATATGTTATTATTTTCCTATTAATAATAAATCAAAAAATGTAGAGGATTTAAAGTAAAATATTATTTATTTTTAAACCACTATTTTTTTCAAATTTTTCAATAGACATTTCCTGTAAAAATTCTCCTAAACCTAAAATTTTAGAAAGTTTTAAATAGGAGTTAGTAAGATGAATAGGATTTAAAAATAACTCATTTCCTTTCTTTTCCATAAAAATCATAGGGTTTGAAATAGCCTTATTAGCATAAATCATAGGAACAAAAAACTTTCCATTTGAACCTAATAAATACTGAAAATACCTTATAATACAAAGACAAATATAACAAAGAGTAAAATGTCCATGAAGATGTTTTTCAGAAAACTCTACATCTGTTATTTTAAATTTATCTTCTATGTTCCATGTATGTTGAAAAATATTAGATATCTCATGAGACTCTATAAGTTCTTCATCAGTCATCAGATAAATATAACCACTTCTTCCATTTTTTTCCATATAATCTTTAAAGGCTCTTTTCTTTGACCAATAGATATAAAGTTTTAAGTTATTATCAATATTTATAATCTTATTTTTTTCAAGCACTTCATTTGTCTTTATATCTTTTTCTACAATTTTCCACTTTGTTTCTTTTAAAATTTCTTTTTGTATTTCTGAGTTTAAATTTTCAAATAAAATGGAACTTATAAAATTTCTTTTTTGAATTCTATTTTCTTGTGTAGAAACCAATACAAATTTAGAAATTTTAAGTGTTTTCTCTATTTCTTCCAGTTCTTTTTCTGAAAATTTTTCTTTGATGAATAATCTATAAGAAAGAGGAATACCATAAGAATCAAAAAATAATGCCATTTCAAAATTTAGTGTTTCACTTTCTCCTTGAATATCTGAAACTGGCAATCCATATAAAACTTTCCAATATGAATTATATTTATAACTACTTACATAATAATAAGTTAAATCTTTTTCTCTTCTAGTTTTTTTTTCAAAAAAATTATTAAAACACTCTATTAAATCTTTTTCTTTTTTTTCAAGTTCTAATAAAGTTTCATAGAAATCTGAATGAGTAATAGATTCTAAATTAAGAAATGGTGTTTTTCTATTCTCCAAAAAAGTAGAGTAAGAACTTCCCAATCTATATACAACAAGAGAAAACAAAGTTTTTGAAAGTGCTTCTCCTAGTACCTCTTTTAAATCTATTTCTTTCCACAATGAATACACTAAACTATGTCCAAAACGAAAAAGTATGTTTTTAGATGTATTTTTCTTTCTTTCATCTGTCAATATTTTGGCTTCTTTTTTTAATTCTAAAATAATATTTGGATTTTCCCTTAAAAGTGCTTCATAATTTCCTATTGTCTTTACTACTATCGTCTTTTTTTTATTAGTTTTTGCTATTCTATGTTGCTCACAAAATTGAACCACTCTTGATTTACCTTTTCCTGTAATTGCCACATACATATTCATCACCTTTTTAATTATAACATATTTTTAAATAATAGGACATAAAAGGACAAAATTAAAAGAATTTGATTTTTTTTATAAAAATTGTTAACCTAAACAAGTAAAAAAATAGCTTTACAGGAGGTTGAAATGGATAAAGATAGTAAAAGAAATAACATTTCCAAACAAATTAATAAAGAGGTCTTAATTACAATAGTGCTTTATTTAATTTATTTTATTTGGTGGTATTATTTTGCTTATGAATATTCTTCTGATAATGTTGAAGAATACAAATATATACTAGGTTTACCTGAATGGTTTTTCTATTCATGTGTTGTTGGATTAATTCTTATAAATATTTTAGTATATATTTGTGTAAAATTTTTCTTTAAAGATATTGACTTTGATAAATATAATGAAAATAATGAATCAAATAAAAAATAAGGAGTTAGTTAAATGAATAAAATTTTAATTATAATACCAATAGCAATTTATTTGATTGCTATGTTATACATTGCTTACAGAGTTAATAATATAAAAAATAGTTCTAAAAACTTTACAAATGAATATTATCTTGGTAGCAGATCTATGGGAGGATTTGTACTTGCAATGACAATAGTTGCAACCTATGTTGGAGCTAGCTCATTTATAGGAGGACCTGGTATTGCATATAATCTTGGGCTTGGTTGGGTATTACTTGCTTGTATACAAGTTCCAACTGCATTTTTTACCCTAGGTGTTCTTGGAAAAAAACTTTCTATTATTTCAAGAAAATTAAATGCAATAACAATTTTTGATGTATTAAAAGCTAGGTATAATAATAATTTTCTAAACGTTCTATCTTCTATATTGTTAATAGTATTTTTTATAAGTGCCATTGTTGCTCAATTTATAGGTGGAGCTAGACTTTTTGAAGCAGTTACAGGACTTTCATATTTAACTGGACTTATAATTTTCTCATCTGTTGTCATAATTTACACCACTTTTGGTGGGTTTAGAGCTGTTACCTTAACAGATGCTATTCAAGCTGTGGTTATGTTTACTGCAACTGTTGTACTTTTTATTGTGATATTAAAAAATGGAAATGGTATGGAAAATATTATGATGAAAATCAAAGATATAAATCCTAATCTTTTAAGACCAGATTCTGGGGGAAATATTGCTAAACCATTTATAATGTCTTTCTGGATTTTAGTTGGAATAGGAATTTTAGGTTTACCTGCAACTACTGTCAGATGTATGGCATTCAAAGATACAAAAGCCATGCACAATGCCATGATAATTGGAACATCTCTCGTTGGGATTTTAGTTTTAGGTATGCACTTAGTTGGTGTAATGGGAAGAGCAGTTATCCCTGATTTACAAGAAGTGGATAAGATTATCCCAATATTAGCACTTAAAAATTTATATCCAATACTTGCAGGTGTTTTTATAGGTGGTCCTCTTGCAGCTGTAATGTCATCAGTTGATTCACTACTGATAGTATCATCTTCAACTTTAATAAAAGATTTATATGTTACTTATTTAGATAAGAATGCTAGTGAAAATAAAATAAAGAAAATCTCAATGTGGACTTCATTTTTGATTGGCGTTTTGGTATTTGTTCTTTCTATAAAACCAATAAGTTTAATTGCTTGGGTAAACTTATTTGCCTTTGGAGGACAAGAAATTATATTTTTCTGCCCATTAATTTTAGGACTTTATTGGAAAAGAGCAAATGCAACAGGTGCAATTATTTCAATATTTTCTGGAATTATAACTTACTTAACTCTTGAAATCTTAAAAACTAAAATTTATAGTTTACACAATATAGTTCCAGGGCTTATAGTTGCTATTACATTTTTTATAGTAGGTTCATATTTTGGAAAAAAATCTGATGAGAAAACTATAAAAATATTTTTTGAGTATTAAAAATTGAAGAGTTATTATAAATTAATGACATAATTAAGATTCATTAATTTATAGTGACTCTTTTTTTAATAATTTTTTTGGTCCATAAATACTATAAAATATGATAGGTACTAAAATAAAAAATTTTATATAATAAAAAAATACTTGCATAAATTTAATTAATAAGTTATAATCAAAATAATAAAATTATTCAAAATTTTATATAAATCATTAGATAATTTGAACATACAAATATTTTTAAAAAGGAGGATTTATGAAAGATAAGATATTATTACCTAATTTTTATGGAATTTTTGAAGTAAAAAGTGCTACTAAAAATAGAATTAGGATAGAAATTGATAAATTAAAAAATAATGAAGAAGAAATTGAAAGGTTAAAAGAAAATCTAAAAAAAATTATAGTTATTAAAAACTTTAAAATAATAAAAAGTATTGGAAGTTTAACTGTTGAATTTGATGATACTCAAATTGATACTCAATTTATGATAGGTATAATTTTAAAATTGTTAAACTTAGATGAAGAACTTTTAAAAGATAGAAAAGGTAAAATTAAAAATACTTTTTCAAGTCTTGGAAAACTAGCTGATATAACTATATATAATAAGACAAAGGGACTATTTGATGCTAAAACATTAATAGCAACAGGACTTTTAATTTACGGAATAAAGAAATTTAGAAATGAAATGCTATTACCAAGTGGAGCAACTCTAATTTGGTGGGCATACAGACTTTTATCCAAAAACGGAAATTAAGGAGGCGAAATGTTTAAAAATATATTGAAAAAAACTTATCTAATGTTCAATAAAGTAAAAGTTGTTCATAGTATTCCTGGCAGAATAAGGCTTTTTATTCCATCACTTGATGAATTTCCTGAACAAATGAAGAAACATGAAGGCTATATAACTGCTATCATAAAATTAAAAAATGGTATAAATTCTATTGAATATTCTTATCTAACAAGTAAAATTTTAATTGAATATGATAAAGCAAAATTAAAAGAGCAAGATATAGTTGATTGGCTAAATAAAATTTGGAAGATTATAGTTGATAATGAAGAAGTTTATCAAGGAATGTCAGTTGATGAAGTAGATAAAAATGTTAAGAAATTTTATGAAATGTTAAAGAGTGAATTAGAAGGGAGAATTAATCAATGAAAAATGATAATTTGCTCACTTGTGAGATTGTCCATAGACTTAGAGGAAGAATTCGTATAAAAAGTAAAGCATTTAAGTATGTTGGAAACTCTTTAAAGTCAGAAATTGAAAAGCAATTATTGCAAGTAAGGTATATTAAAAGTGTTGAAATAAGTTTGATCACTGGAACTATCCTTATATATTTTGAAGATGTTTCTTTGAGCGATCAAAATTTAATAAACTTAATTCAAAATACACTAAATTCACATATATTTGAAATATGTAAAAATGAAAAGGTTGAAAAATCATCTAAATATGTAATTGAAAGAAAGTTGCAAGAAGAGTCTCCAAAAGAGATTGTAAAAAAAATTATTGCAACAGCTGGACTTTTAGGATATAATCTATTTTTTAAACCAAAAAGTACGGTAGCACTTACAGGAATTAGAAGATTTTTAAATTATAATACCTTGTCAACATTGGCTCTCGCTATGCCTGTTTTAAAGAATGGTGTAAATTCTCTTATCAAAAATAAAAGACCTAATGCAGACACTTTAAGTTCAAGTGCAATAATCAGTAGTATACTTCTTGGGAAAGAAAGTGCAGCACTGACTATAATGTTCTTGGAAGAGGTTTCTGAGCTTTTAACAGTTTACACTATGGAAAAAACTCGTGGTGCAATTAAAGATATGTTAAGTGTTGGAGAAAATTATGTTTGGAAAGAAATTTCAGAAGATAATGTAAAAAGAGTTCCAATAGAAGAAATTCAAAAAGATGATATTATAGTTGTACAAACTGGAGAAAAAATAAGTGTTGATGGAAAAATAATTAAAGGAGAAGCATTAATAGACCAATCTTCAATCACTGGTGAGTATATGCCTATTAAAAAATCAAAGGGAGATGATGTCTATGCAGGTACTATTGTAAAAAATGGTAATATCAGTATAATTGCTGAAAAAGTTGGAGATGACAGAACTGTTTCAAGAATTATAAAACTTGTTGAAGATGCAAACTCTAACAAAGCTGATATACAAAACTATGCTGACACTTTCTCTGCTCAACTTATTCCATTAAACTTTATCTTAGCTGGTATAGTTTATGCAAGTACAAGAAGCCTTACAAAAGCTATGAGTATGCTTGTTATAGATTATTCTTGTGGTATCAGACTTTCAACAGCAGTAGCTTTTTCAGCTGCAATAAATACTGCTGCTAAAAATGGAATTTTAGTTAAAGGTAGCAACTTTATTGAAGAATTGTCAAAAGCAGAAACAGTAATATTTGATAAAACAGGTACTATCACTGAGGGTAAACCAAAAGTACAAAGCATAGAAATTTTTGATAATAGTATATCTGAAAATGAAATGATAGGACTTGCTGGAGCAGCAGAAGAACAATCTTCCCACCCATTGGCTACTGCAATAATGTCAGAAATTAAAGATAGAGGAATAGAAATTCCTAAACATAATAAAATAAAGACTGTTGTTAGTCGTGGTGTTGAAACAAAGATAGGTAAAGGAAAAGATGCTATAACTATAAGAGTAGGTAGTAAAAAATACATGCTTGAAAATAATGTAGATTTAACATTAGCAACAAATGCTGAAAGAGGAATTATTTCAAGAGGGGAAATTGGACTTTATGTAGCTCAAAATGAAAAAATTATAGGGCTTATTGGAGTTTCTGACCCACCAAGAGAAAATATAAAAAAAGCTATCAATAGACTTAGAAATTATGGCGTTGATGACATAGTTTTATTAACAGGAGATTTAAGACAACAAGCAGAAACTATTGCTTCAAGAATGTCAATAGATAGATATGAGTCTGAATTATTGCCAGAAGATAAAGCAAAAAATATTTTGAAATTTCAATCAAAAGGTTCTAATGTCATTATGATAGGTGATGGTGTAAATGATGCTCCTGCACTATCTTATGCAAATGTTGGAGTAGCATTAGGTAGTACAAGAACTGATGTTGCTATGGAAGCAGCAGATATAACTATTACACAAGATAATCCCCTTTTAGTTCCAGGAGTTATTGGTCTTTCAAAAAATACAGTTAAAACTATAAAAGAAAATTTTGCTATGGTTATAGGGCTTAATACTTTTGCCTTGGTATTAGGTGCAACTGGAATATTAGCACCAATTTATGCATCAGTTTTACATAATTCAACAACTATTCTTGTTGTTATGAATTCATTAAAATTATTAAAATATGATATAAAAACTAATTAGAGAGGAGATAAAATGAAAAAGTTAACTATTACAATGCTTCATATATTACCAAATAGAGTTAGGCTGAAATTATCTGCTCCTATAAAAGATACAAAAAGTTTTTATTCAAATATTAAAAATAATTTGAAATATTTAGAAATGAAATATAATAAAAGGTTAAAGACTGTAACTTTAAATTTTTCTCCAAATGAAATATTTTTACAGGAAATCATATATAGAACTGCAATTTCATTTTCAATAGAAAATGGCTTGTTACCTGTGAAATTGATTGAGGAAAACCCTTATAAATCAATTTCACCATTGTCTATGTATGCTTTGGCTTCTATATTAGTTTCTTCTTTAAATGGATTGATAAATAAAAATGATACAAAATTACAAAACTCTATGAATATATTCTCAATGGGATTAACTGTTGGTTCGATATTTGAGCATGCTTATGTAGAAATTAAAAAACGAGGAATGTTTGATATAGAAATCTTACCAGCCTTATATCTTTTAAAATCATTTTTTACAGAACAAAAATTAAGTTTGGTACTTATTATGTGGTTGACAACATTTGGTAGACACTTAACAATATCACATAATATGACAAAACTTGTAAAGGTTTTTAGAATGAAGACTGAAAAAGGCTACCAATACACAGCAACAATTATTGATGATAACTCAATAGAAAATTTTTCAGATTTTATTCACCATATATTTTTTAGAAAGCATAGTGATTATTGTCAATTTAATGAAAAATATGTAACTTTAAGTAAATATTAAAAATGGTTTGTTACTAAGAATGTAACTCACTCATTTTATTAATATAATAATTATAATAAAAATAAATTTAGGAGGTTTAAAAATGTTTGGAAACGGAATAACAAAAAATCATTTAGTAGGTGCAGCAGTAGGAGTTGGAGTCGCAGCAGTAGCTTTTTATCTATATAAGAAAAATCAAGCTAAGGTTGATGAATTTTTAAGAAAGCAAGGAATTAATATTAAATCTTCTTCTTGTTCAAATCTTGACAGTATGAACATTGAAAGTTTAACTGAAATGAAAGAACATATTGAAGATTTAATAGCTGAAAAATCAGCAGCTGAATCTGCTGAAGAAGTTATTGTTGAAGGAAAGTAAAAGAAACAAATACTTTTTTAAGCAATTTAGGAAAGCCTTTCATCTTTTTGGTGGAAGGCTTTTGTGATATAATACAAATTATTAAACTTTAAATTTCTAGGTGGTTATATTGAAAGATATAGATGTTATATATAAAGGTGAAACTTTAAGATTAACAAGATTTTGGGGTAATAATAAATTATGTCTATGGATAAAAAATCCAAATCAAATTAATATGCCCAAAATGGAGTTTGTTGGTGGATATCCAAATGAATATTGTATTTTTTTAGAAAATTTATCTCTTGATGAATTGAAAGAAATAAAAGCAGTTAATGGGGAAGTATTAAATTTAGAAGATTAACCAAGTAAATAATTATTAAGGAAAAATTTTATGAAAAGAATAATAATGCACTATGATATGGATGCTTTCTATGTCTATAAACTTTTCTTAATAATTTTAATGAATTTTAGATTTTAGTTTTATGTTTTATTGGTTACTAGTTGACTACTGATTTTTAAAGAGGATAAATATAAGTAAAGAGAAATCATTAAATTTATATAATGGTTTCTCTTTTTATTTTTTAATCATCTCCTATAATAAAAAGCTTCTTTTTAGCTCTTGTACAAGCTACATAAAACTTTTCTTTTTCTAGTTCTCCTCTTCTATTATAAAAATCTTTTTTATGTATTAAAATATTGTCAAATTGAAGACCTTTGGAAATATGTATAGTCATAACTATTTTTTCTTTTTCATATAAATTATAATAATCCTTAAAATTTTCATTTTTTATTTCTTCTACAATATAATCTATTTCTGTTTCTGATAATAACCAATTTATTTTTGAAAATACATTGGTGTTTAAAATTTTTAAATTTTCATTTGTAGGATTTTTAAAAAAGTTAGTTAGTTTATTTTTGTACTTAAAAAATGAATCTTCCATATTTGTTATTTTTTTTAAAAATTTTATAGCATTTTTTGTAGTGAAATATTCTTCTAGAAGTAAGGTAACTAATTGTACATTATCTATTTCTGATGGCATACTTGGTGTTTTTATATAACTATAACCTTTTTGCTCATATTTTTTACAATCTTCACCCTTACTTCTTAATACGGTTAATTCAGTGACTTCTTTTTCTGCTTCTGACACATCTTCTATAAAATTTATTGTATCTTGTTCTCTTAAAAAATTAAAACTATAATTATTTGCAAATTCATTTATAAATGGATGACTCCTAAAATTTTGGTTAAGTTTCTTAGAAATAAAATCTTCTCTATTTTCATAATCTAAGAATACTTTTGAATTAGCACCTCTAAAAGAATAAAGAGATTGACTTGGATCCCCTACCATAAAAATATTAATTCCTAATGTTAAAAAAATTTCTATAAATTTATATTGAATTTCATTATTATCTTGTGCTTCATCAATATACATACACTCAAATTTTGATTTTATATATTCTTGACAACTTTTATTATTTTTCAATATTTTTAATATATATTCTAATAAAAAATCTTTTTTAGGGTCTTTTGAAGAAGTAACTATTTTATTCTCTTCAAATGTTGCTTTCCATTCTTCAAAATTTTCTATTTTACATTCATAACGATACTTTAAATCAAAATTTTTAAACATATTCAACTTTATTTTATTTGAAAATGGCAATATATGATGTATAAAAAAATTATGAAATGTTGAGACTTCTACTTGAAATAAATTTTTTTCTTTTATTTGAAGACTTATCTCTTCTTTTATAGCATTATTAAAAACTAAAATTACTATTTTTTTATACTCTTTTTTTATATTATAAAAATGTCTTTTAACTCTTTCAATTAGTATCGTAGTCTTCCCAGATCCAGCACAAGCATTTACAATAATATTTTGATCAAATGGTAAATTTAAAATTTCATTTTGTTCCTTTGAAAAATTCATTTTTTTACTCTCTTTCATCATTGATTAAGTCTTTTATACATTTAAAATATTCAGATTCTACTATTTTTTCAATGCTTTCTTCTGAAAAAATTTGTTTGTAATATTTTTCCTCAAAAAGATGAGCCCATTTACTTCTTTGTAAAAAAGTAATCATTTTATTTTGTTCTTCAGTATTAGTTAAAACTACTTTTGCTAAGTCATTTTCAAAATCTACTTCAGACAAATAACATTTTTGTTCTTCAAATTCTGAAATAATTCCTATCTTTTTAGCAAAATTATAAACTTCTCTAGTTATATCTATTCTATTTTTTTTCTCACTAATACTTTCATCTTTCTTATTATTAATTTTTTTATCTTTTAAAAATTCTATAAATTTATTTTCAACTTTAACTCCTAATATTTCTGCTATTCTTTTTATACCTGATATTTCTATGTTTATCTCTGTATTTTTTAAATCATTATCTGTTTTTAATCTCACATCAATATTTAATTTCTTTAAAAAATCATAATAGCTTTTAAAACCAACTCCTATAATATTTAAAATATAAATTTCAGCTCTTCTTTCTATATCTTTTATCTTTTTATCTAATATATATTCAAATAATATTTTTTCTGAATATCCCTCAACTAATAGAACTTTTTTACAAAAAAGTGCTTCTGATAAATCCTTTTGAAGAATATTTTTTAAGCTATTATATTCTTCTGGTAAAGTATAAACTGAACTATTAGAAATAGCTTGATTATTTTTTTTATCTATTCTGATTATATTAACCCCATTTGAAATTTTATAAAGCAATTGTGGAGAATGAGTAGATAAAAATATATTGCAAAAAAAATCACTATTAAAAAAAGTATTTGATAAACTAATTTGATTCCTTAAAAATAAATGATTTTCAGGCTCTTCTAATAATATAATAGGGATTTTTTTATGTTGTTGTTCTATTTCATATAAATACATTGCATACTGAATTGTCTTTTTTCTTCCATCCCCAGCTGTTGGATATATTCTATCTTCATTATCTTGTTTTGTAAATATTTTTAAATCATCATAAATTCTTTTTAACCCTAATGTTGTAGCTACCTTAATTTCATAGGAAACATTAAATTTTTTTAATGAGTTTGTTATTTCTTCATCTATTTTTTTTACTGAGTCAAGTTCTTCTATATTTTCTTTTAAAGTATTTTGTAAATTTTCTATTTCTGTATATTTTTCTTTTTCTGTTTCACTTATTTCCATATTATTAACAATTTTTCGGCTAATTTCTAGGAATTTTTTTTCTATATCATTATAAGGTGGGATATCAAAAATTTCAAAAATAGAATCTATTCTATTTTTACTTGCTCCTACTGCTGGAATTTCATCCATATCATCTTTTGTCATTTTTTCACTAACATTCCAAAACATTGATATTCCATTTTGATATTCTCCAACTAACTTTATATTCAAAAGGTTTTGCTCACCATTTTCCTTATTTCTTAAATTACCTATTTCTGAAAGAATTATTTCTGTAAAATCACTTTTTTCTTCTTTTTCTTTATCAAAAATTTGCATAGATATAAAAATTTCAAAAGGTTTAGAAATATTTTGTTTATGAAAATCACTGTCTAGTAAATCAATATTTCTAAATTTATAACTGAATACCAATTTTATTGCATATAATAAATTAGTTTTTCCTACATCATTCATCCCAATAATTACATTTTTTTCTTTTGTTTGAAATGAAATATTTTCAAAATTTCTAAAATTTTTAATCTCTATTTTTTTTATATAAAAATCAGACATTTTTTCTCCCCTATTCCTTACCAATTTTCTTTTTCAACTCTTCAACTAACTTATAAACAGTAGTACATCCTATCATTTTACTTGGCTGGCTATACTCTTTTCTTATTTGATGATATTTTTCCCTTGCTCTTTGTATAGCCTTATCTTCATCTCCATTTTCACAAAGGATATTATAAATTTTTACCTCAGATTTTTTATATTTTTTACTAGTATTCTCTTTAAATATCTTTTCAAAAGTTTCACAACATTTTTGAGAAACATCTATATTTTTAGGAATTTGAAAATATGACATTAGCCAAATTTCAAAGCAAGGATTAGACCAAGCAACATTCATTTTATTTTCTTTAGCTTCCCCTATTAGCTCATCAAAATTTTTAACTTCATCTCTATCAAATACTAGCCATATATCCCTAAATCTTTCATCTTTATTTCTTTCTTCAGCTGCGAAGTCAATAATTTTTGATAAAGCTTTATTAGAATATATCTTTATTTGTAAATCATTTTTTAAACTATCTGGAATTATATTTTTTATACCTTCAAAATAATTTTTTTCAGTTTTTTCTGCATCAGTAACAATTAAATATGCACCTGATTTTAAAAGTATTTTTTTTCTTTCATTACGCTTTTTACTTAATCTATTAGTTCTTTTCAATATTATTCCCTCCCTAATAAGTTTTTTAAGTTAGGGATAGCTCCATAGTTTCCTAATAAATAATGTTTTTCATAATTAGAATCTTTTCTTACTTTCTCACCTTTTTCATTTGTAATATCATCTAAAGAGTATAAATTTGATACTCCTTTATCTTTTTCAACAAACCATATTTCATCTCTACGTAATAAATCCATGTAGATAGTATTATGTGTTGTAAATATTAATTGAGCATTATTAGAGTTTTTTTCTTTATCTGTAAATGTCAATAATATATTCCTCATAAGTAATGGATGTAATTTAATATCTAACTCATCAGCAAAAAATACTCCTCCTTTTTCTAAAACATCTAGTAAGGTTTGATATAAAGAAAACATTTTTTTAGTTCCTGATGATTCTTCATTCATTGATATTCTGGCAGTTGAAGTTCCTTTATCCGATTTATGTATAGTGAATACTCTGTAATTGTCTTTATCATTTTCATCAATAGCAGAAATTTTTTCTACTTCTATATCAATAATAGAGTCATCAAAAGAATTTATAAAACTAACTAAATTTTTTCTAACTTCTTCACTCTCAATTATATTATTAGGTAATATATTTTCTAAAAATGCACCATACAATGAGTTACTAAAATTAATTACTTCTGTATTTATAAACCAAGTTCTCACTCTGATAAATTCATCTATATTTAACTTTGCTCCTAGTGAAACTAAAAGTGTCTTTTCCTTTAAAGAAATTTCTAAATTCTCTCTAAACTTTTCTATTGAAGAATCTAAATAAAGTTTTTGATTTTTTTCTCTTTTAAAAATATAAGTATAGTCTTCGTTTCTTTTTACTCCTGTTTTTGTATTAGAAGCTAGATATTCTTCTAAAATACCAGAATTATCTATTTTAAATCCGTAATTATAATATAATTCTTTTTTTCCTTTTTTATCTATATAATTAATTTCAAATTCACTTGGTTTTTCTCTACTTTCACTAAATTTAAAAGAATCTACCTTTAATTTATATGGATTTTTTTTATTGTCATCTGAAAAAGACAAAGATTCTAAGACACACAATGTCATAAATTGAAAAGCTTCAAATACAGATGATTTTCCACTTGCATTTGCACCATAAATAGCTGTAACAGGTAAAACTTTTTCATTAAGAGTATTTCTTATATGTGAAGATAACTCATTACTTCCACTTGCTCTCATATCTAAAATTCCTTCACCTTCAAATGACCTATAATTTGAGAAATAAAATTGTAATAACATTCTTCTTTCTCCTTTCTAAAATTGATTTATTTTATTATACACTATGTTTATAAAAAAGTAAAGTTTTTGAGCTAAAACCTCAATTTTATTCTTTTTAGTTTTAACTTTAAATTTTAGTTTTTTTGTTATATACTATATTATCTACAAACTAATTATTAAGGAAAATTTTATGAAAAGAATAATAATGCACTATGATATGGATGCTTTCTATGCTTCTATTGAAATCAACAGAAATCCTAAGTTAAAAAATAAACCTCTTGTTGTTGGAGAAAATATTGTTACAACTGCCAGTTATGAAGCTAGAAAATTTGGTATTCATTCAGCAATGAAAGTTTCTGATGCAAAACTCCTTTGCCCTAAACTTATTGTAATTCCTGTTGATAAAACTGAATATATCCGAATTTCTAATGAAATCCATAATTTAATTTTTAAAATCACAAATAAAGTTGAATTTGTTGCGACAGATGAGGGGTATATTGATTTAACTGATATTATAAAACCAGAAAATAAAAAAAATTTTGCTATAAAATTTAAACAGAGAATAAAGGAATTAACTAATCTAACTTGTTCTGTTGGGATTGGTTTTAATAAACTATCTGCTAAGATAGCAAGTGATATAAATAAGCCTTTTGGATTCTTTATATTTGAAAATGAAGAAGAATTTATTAAATATATCTCAGATAAAAAAATTAAAATTATTCCAGGAGTTGGAAAAAAATTTTATGAAATTTTAAAGCAAGATAAAATTTTTTATGTCAAAGATGTTTTTGAATACTCACTTGATTCCCTTGTAAAAAAATATGGTAAATCTCGTGGAGAAAACTTATATTGTTCTGTTAGGGGAATAGATTATGATGAAGTTGAATATCAAAGAGAAATACATTCTATTGGAAATGAGGAAACTTTTTTAATTCCACTACAAAATAATTCAGAAATTATAAGAGAATTTAATTCTTTATTTAATTATACTTTTGAAAGGCTAATGAAAAATAATGTTTTTACTCAAAGTGTTACTATTAAAATGAGGTATACTTCATTTAAAACCTACACTAAAAGTAAAAAATTAAAATTTTCCATAAGAAATAAAGATTTTCTTTATAATGAGATGCTAGAATTAATAAATTCTTTTGAAAAAGAAGATGAAGTTAGACTTTTAGGAGTATATTTTGGAGATATCAAAAAAAGTAGTTTAGTTCAATTGCCACTCAATAAAAATCTATAATATTTTTATTACAAAAAATGGACTATTATAATTTGATTACTAACCAAATTTACAATAGTCCTTAAAAACACTATTCTTTTTTATTTTCTAATTCTCCTATCATTTTTTCCAATTTTTTCTGTTTTTTATCTAATTCATTGATTCTAATTTCAATAGAATTTAATATCCAAAATTGAAAATGCATTGACTTTTGAGTTTGTTGTTGCATCCAAATTATTTTGAAACCAAGTATTAAAATCAAAAGTAGAAGTGTTGTCATTGGAGATAGTTGTTTTAAAACTATTCCTGCTACAAAAATCACTAAAACTATACCAACAAAAAGTGTTGTTACTATTTTTGCTTGGGAATTATTATTTCCACCAATTTTCCCAATAACCTCCCTCAATTCCTCTTTTTCTTTTAGAAAGTCATTCAAATCTTCTTTTAATTGATTTTTCATAAGCACCTACCTTTTTATTTTAGCTATAAGTGGCATTCTTCTTTTGTATTCGCTTCTATTCATTCTTCTTACAATATTATCAACTAAATCTTTATTAAAACCTTCTGCTAAAACTTCTTCAACTGTTTTATTTTCTTCTAACATTCTATATAAAACTTGATCTGCTTCTTTGTAAGTTAAACCCATTTCTTGTTCATCAGTTTGACCTTCCCATAAATCAGCACTAGGTTTTTTTTCAATTAATTCATTTGGAATTTTTAAATATCTTGATAAATCCCAAATATTTGTTTTATATAAATCTCCTATTGGATTTAATGCACAAGCAGAATCTCCAAATTGTGTACTATATCCTAGATAAATTTCTGTTTTATTAGATGTTCCCACAACTAAGGCATTTTCTTTTGATGAATAATCAAATAATATTGACATTCTTTCTCTTGCCATTTTATTTCCCATTCTTAAAGATGTAGCTTCCTTTTCATTTTTAAAGTAAGCATCTATCATATCAGTTATTTCAATAGTCTTAGAATTTATTTTTAAATCTTCTATCACTAATTTTGCATGATTTAAGCTATCTGGATTTGATGATTTATATGGCATCATAATAGCAAGTACATTTTCTTTTCCTAAGGCATCTCTCAATAGATAAGCAACAAGTGCTGAGTCTATACCACCTGACAAACCTAATACTGCCTTTGAAAAACCTGCTTTTTTAAAATTTTCTCTCAAAAATTCAACCAGTTCATTATGAACTTCTTTTAAATTCAAATCTAATTTATTCATTTTTACACCTCTTTATATTTCATCTAATCCAAATTTACCTAATTTTGCTATTCTATAATCTCTTAAAAGTGTATAGGCTGCTTGTAAAACATTTAATTCTCCACCTTTATTTAACATTGCCATTCTTAATGCAATTTTAGATAAGATATTTTCTAAAACATTATCATCTCTATCTTCTTCTAAAAGTTTATATCTTTCTTTTAAACTTTCCCATCTACCTTGCTGTAACATTTTTCTTAAAAGACTACAAGCAACATCTTCTATTGGTAGTATTTCATCTCTTATTGCTCCTGTTATTGCAAGATTTATTCCAACAGTTTCACTTTCAAATTTTGGCCATAAAATTCCTGGTGTATCTAAAAACTCCATTCCCTCTTTAACTCTCACCCATTGTTTTCCTCTTGTAAAACCTGGTTTATTCCCAACAGCAGCACTATTTTTACCTACTATTCTATTTATTAATCTTGATTTACCAACATTAGGAATACCTAAAACAATTATTCTTGTACTGACTTTTTTTAAACCTTTTTTTAATAATTTTTCTTTTCTCTCTTTTGAAACAATTTCTATTGCTTCATAAAGTTTTTTTACATTGTAACCTGTCTCTGCACTCATTTCAACAACTTCATCTGCAAAATCTTGTTCTTTAAAATATTTTTTCCACTTATCTAGTTCCTGTTTTGAAACTAAATCTGACTTATTTAAAACAATTATCCTCTTTTTATTTTTACTCAAACTTGTTATATTAGGATTTTTACTTGATAAAGGTATCCTTGCATCAACAATTTCTAAAACCACATCAATAAGTTTCAAATTTTCTTCAATTAAATCTTTTGTTTTTTTCATATGTCCCGGATACCAGTTAATCTGTGTCATTGACATATTTATTTCCTCCCTTTTGTTCCTTTTGTTGTGGCTCTATAAGTAAAACAATTTCACCTTTTATAGGATTTTTTTCTAATTTTTCTATAAGTTCAGATGTATTTCCTCTTAAAACTTCTTCATAGATTTTAGTAATTTCTCTAACAATAACGACATCTCTTTTCCCTATAAAAGTTTCTATATCTTTTAAAGTCTTTTCTATTCTAAAAGGGGACTCATATATAACTATTGTTCTTTCTTTTTCTTCTGCTAGTTGCTTTAAAAGAGTTTGTCTACCTTTCTTTTTAGGAAGAAAACCCTCAAAGCAAAATCTTCTCATACTTATACCAGCAATAGAAGCTGAGGCAGTTAATGCACTTGCACCAGGAATTGCAACAACCTTTATACTATTTTTATGTGCTTCATCAACAACTTCATAACCAGGATCAGATATACAAGGTGTCCCAGCATCAGTAACCAAAGCAATATTTTTTTCTTCTTTTAAAAGATTAATAATATTTGCTACTTGATGCTGTTTTGTATGTTCATCATATCTATATACTGTATTTTTAATTTCATAATGATCCAATAATTTTTTTGTCACCCTTGTATCTTCTGCAAAAATATAGTCAACTTCTTTTAGTGTCCTTATTGCTCTAAAAGTCATATCCTCTAAATTTCCTATTGGTGTTGCAACTATGTATAACATAATTTCTCCCTTATTTCTTTTGTAACATTTCTTTCAATGTTTTTATCCCTGCTTCAAGTTGTATATCTTTATGAGTATCAACTCCTTTTGCAGCTTTTTCACCTTTAACTTCTTTAATAATTTCTTTTTTATTTTCTTTTTGTTGATTTTCATCTATATTTGTTATAATACCATCAGAAATTAAATAATAATCTTTATCTTCAACCTTTTTGTCAGGCTCAATTCCAGTTCCATCAATAGAAACTCCATTTGGAGTATAGTATTTTGCAATAGTTATTTTTATTCCATCTCCATCAGGTAGAGGTAATAAAGTTTGTACACTTCCCTTTCCAAAAGTTTTTTCTCCAATAAGTATTGCTCTTTTATGATCTTTTAATGCTCCTGAAACTATTTCTGAAGCTGAAGCACTACCACCATTTATTAAAACTACCATAGGGAAATTTCCAAAGTATTTACCTTCTCTTGTATATACACTTTCTTCTCCCTTTTTTTGTCTTGTACTAACTATTTTTCCCTTTTCAATAAACATTGAAGCAATTTTTATTGATTGACCTAATTCTCCACCTGGATTGCTTCTTAAATCAAAAATTAACCCTTTCATTCCTTTAGCTTGTAAATTTTCTAGTGCTTTTTTCATATCAGGATAAACATTATCTCCAAATTGAGTAAGCCTTAAATATCCTATTCCACCATCAAGCATTTTACTTTTAACATACTTTAATTCTATTGTTTCTCTTTTTAATTCAAAGACTTTAGTCATCTTATTGACTTCTCTAAAAACTTTAACCTTAACAGTTGTATTTGCTTTTCCCTTTAATCTTTTTGAAGCTTCTTCACTTGTTAAGTTATATGTTGACTCTCCATCTATTTCAACAATTTTATCTTTTGGTTTTATTCCAGCCTTATATGCAGGTCCATCTTCTACTGGAGAAACTACTGTCAATGGTTCTCCTACTTTCTTTTGGATAACCATTCCAACTCCAACATACTTTCCTTTTATATCTTCTTGAAAACTTCTCATTTCTTCTTTTGTAAAATATACAGAATGGGGGTCATCTAACGATTCTAACATTCCTCTTAATGCCCCTTGCATTAATGATTTCTTTGTAACACCTGTATTTTTTCGTATAGAATTTTTATTCTTTTCTTCTTTATTTTTTTGTGCATTTGCATTTTCAACATAAGTATCTTGGATAACATCCATAATATCAGATATTTCTTTTAGCTCTCTCATATTAGATAAAAATCCTCTTCTATCGTCTTCTGTAAAAGATAGACTTGAAATTACAATCATTAAAATTGCAGCTGCTTTTTTTAAAGTTACTTTCACTTTTTCTCCTCCCTGTTAATCATTAAATAATTTATCTATTTTATTTATTATTTCTTCATTTGAAAATTTATTTTTTTTAGAAAATTCTGCTAAATATTCTATATTCCCTTTTGTACCTTTTATTGGTGATATAGTTAAATTCTCTAAAAAAAGTTGATAATTTTTTGCTTCTTCTACAACTTCATTTATTACTCTTTTATGGACACTCAAATCATTTACAATTCCTTTTTCAATTTCATTTCTCTCAGCTTCAAATTGAGGCTTTATTAAAAAAATAGCAAAGCCATTCTCTTTTAAAAGTTCTTTAATTTTATACAGAACTTTTTTTATTGAAATAAAAGAAATATCCATCACTATAATATCAATTTCATCTTTTAAATCACTTTTTTCTAAATCGTTGATATGTTTATTCTCTATACTTCTAACCCTACTATCATTTCTTAACTTCCAGTCAAGTTGATTAGTTCCAACATCAACAGCATAAACAAACTTTGCACCATTTTGTAATGAACAATCTGTAAAACCACCAGTGGAAGCTCCTATATCTAAAACTATTTTATCTTTAAAATCTAAATTAAAAATTTTTATAGCTTTTTCTAACTTTAATCCTCCACGGCTCACATAAGGAATATCTTTTTCTTTTATTCTAATAGACTTTATTTTATTAAGTGAAATTATTTCTCCTGGTTTATCTATCTTTTGTTCATTGACTATAATATTACCTACCATAATCTGTCTTTTTGCTTTTTCTAAATCTTCAAAATATTCATTTTCAACTAAATATTGATCTAATCTCATTTTATTTTTCAAAAATTTTGTCATCTATCATATACTCCATAAGTGGATTTTTCATAAATAAATTATAAAAACCTTGTTTATCAACAAATTTTTTTAATTTTTTTGTTTCTTCTGATCTCAAAACAAAAAATTTATCTCCTATTGGTACTCTACCTTTTTCTTTATAGACTTCTAAAAGTTCAGCAAAAGTTTTTAAATTAAGTTCTCTTTTTGCTCTTCTTATCCTATCTTTTATAACTGCTGCTGTACAATTTAATTTTTTTTCAATTTCAGTAAGTCCTAGCCCGTTTACAGAATATTTTAAAATATCATTTGCTTGAATAGGATTTATCCTATGATATTTTGCAGATTCCATATCTGCTATATAAACTATATTAGCTTCTTCTGTTTCAGGTTGTACCTTTCCCCATTTACCATGATGTGATTGAACTATATGTGCTATATTTTCTCTAACTTCTTTTATTAATGTGTACCCTAGATGCTTTTCTATTAAATCTAAGACCTCATAAACCTCAGATATTATATATTCTGGATTTTGTATCATCATTTGGGAATGAGAAAGATTTTCCTCATTTCTTTTAATACTTGACTTACTTATATCATGCATTATTATCCCAACTGTAATAGCAAAAAAATCAACATTTTGTGAAGCAATTTTTAATTTAACATACTTTTCTTTTATTTTATTAATTGAAATATTTAACACATCATAGGTATGAGTTGAGACTTTCACACCCTGATCATCACATAATTCAAGATCTTTTATATCTTGAAAATTTAAAAGGCAATCAATAAATTTTTTAGACTTACTATTTTTTTCTACCATAAATAAGTTCCTCTATTCTTTCTATTAAACTTTCTCCCTTTAACTTTTCTTCTTTTAGCAACTCTTCTCTTTTTCCATGTGGAATAATAGCAGAATTTAAAGCTATTCTATGAATTATTTTTTGTACTCCATTATCATTTAAAAATTCAAGAATAGATGTACCAAAAGAATTTCTCACATAATTTTCTTCCAAAACAAAAATATTATCGTATTCCTTTATATAGTTTAATAGATAGTTTTCATCAAGAGGTTTTACAGAGGCTGCACTGACTATTGTGCAATCAATGCCTCTATTTTTTAACTCATCATATATTTCTAATATTGTTTTTAGCATAGTTCCTGTTGCTATAAATAAATTTTTACTTCCTTTTTTTATTTCTTTCCATCTTCCAATTTCTAGTGGTTTTTCATCTTCTATATCAAATATACTATCTCTTGGTATCCTTATAACCAGTGGACCTGAATTAAAATTTTTAGATATTTCAAGTGCCTGTTCTAATTCCTTAGAGGTTGTAGGACATAGCACAGTAAAATTTTGAATTGATAAAAAGAAAGATAAATCATAAATCCCATTATGAGTTTTTCCATCTTCACCAACAATTCCACTTCTATCTATAATAAATCTAACTGGTAAATTTTGTATAGATATATCATGTATTAACTGACTTACAGCTCTTTGAATAAAGGTTGAATAAATACATACATAAGGTTTCTTTCCAGATTTTGCAAGTCCTCCTGCTAAAGTTACTGTAAATCCTTCTGCTATCCCTGTATCTATACATCTTTCAGGAAATTCTTCTAAAAATTTATGAAGCCCTGTACCTTTTATCATAGCTGCTGAAAGAGCATATATATCTTTATCTTCTTTTCCTAGCTCTAAAATTTTATTTCCAAAAACTTCTGAATAAGAAACAGAACTTTTATGAGTATTTCCTGTTTTAATGTCAAAAGGTGCTATTCCATGAAACTTTTCTTTATTTTCCTCTGCAAAACAATAACCCTTTCCTTTTTCTGTTTTTACTAATAAAATTACAGGTCCTTTTAAGTCTTTTATTTTTTTTAACATAGGTAAAAGTTTTTCTATATTATTTCCTTCACATACATTAAAAAATCTAAATCCTAAACTTTCAAGTGCATAAAAAGGAGTTACATAGCCTTTAATTGATCTTTCCATTCTTTCAAGAGTTTTTTTAATTCTATTTGCTTTTATTTTATTGATAAAAGATTTAACATCTTCTCTAAAATTCAGATACTTTCCACTTGTTATTACTCTTTTTAAAAATTTTGATATAAAGCCAACATTTTCTCCAATAGACATTTCATTATCATTTACAATTACCAATATATTTTCTAATTTCTTATATCCTATATAGTTTAATGCCTCCAATGAATGTCCATTTGATATGGAAGCATCTCCAACAACTACAATAACTTTTTTATCTGGATTTGCTATTGCAAAACCGACTGCTGCTGGAAGTGCTGTTCCTGCATGTCCTGATATAAAGTGATCATACTTACTTTCACTTGGGTCAAGAAAAGGTGAAATGCCCTTTCTCGTTCTAATAGTATCAAATTTTTCTGCCCTATCAGTTAATATCTTATATACATAGGCTTGATGACCAACATCAAAGAGGACAATATCTTCTTTAAAATTAAAAACTTCATCTAAACAAACTGTCAATTCAACAACACCAAGGTTTGAACCTAGATGTCCTCCATTCTTACTTACAACTTCTATTAATCTTTTTCTAATTTCTTCACATTTTTTTGTAAGTTTCCCATTCATAGTATCTCCAAACTTATATATTTTTCCATTCTAATGATATTGTTGGATTTTCTTTATTTTCTTTAAAAATAATTATAGTTCTTCCTATCATTCCTACTACTTCAAAATCTTTAATGTCCATTAATTTTGAATAAATTATAGTTTTTTCTTCCTCACAATTTTGTAAAATTTTAACTTTTATAAGTTCTCTTGAAGCTATTGCATCAAGTATACTTTGTACTATATTTTGATTTAATCCATCTTTACCTATTCTAACAATAGGCTCTAAATTATGTGCTTTCTTTTTTAAAAAAGCTCTTTTTTTACTATTCATATTTCTCCCTCATTTTATAAAAATTTAAATTATATTAAAAAATAAAATTTATCTGTAAAAATAAGTAAGTTACATTTTGGATTATTAGAATCAATAAATTAAAATTTTTCTTGAAAAACTAATAAAATAATATTTAAATGAAACTACTGCGACGTCCTATAATGTTGAAGGAGCATTTTGGAGCTACTGAAAC
>OGGR01000211.1_pt1 | contig 46847 bp, 44 predicted proteins | sample 1571321 | NCBI WGS metagenome assembly OGGR01 (sample SAMEA2582048, study PRJEB24529) | metagenome | biome: Human gut stool | place: China | collected 2011 | reverse complement strand
CAATTTCTTCAGCTTTAACTCTTAATTTAGCTCTTCTTCTTCTGAATTCTGCCATAAAATTTACCTCCTTTTTGAGAACTAACGATTTTTCTACTAAAATTAGTCTTGTCTAACAACTATGTATCTCATTACAGATTCCATAATATTTACCTTAGCTTCTACTTCTGCTAATTTTGTTCCGTCAATCTCAAAAGTAGTTAGTACATAAAAACCAGATTTTTTCTTATCTATTGGATAAGCAAGTTTTCTTTCTCCCCATTTTTCTGTTTTAGTTATTGTAGCTCCATTTGAAGTTAATAAAGCATTTACTTGGTTTATTGTTTCTTCTCTACCTTCTTCTAAAACAGTAGGATTGATGATGTACATGATTTCATATTTTCTCATAGCATTAACCTCCTCCCTTTGGTTTTTGCCCAAAACACATTGATTTTGAGCAGGGCTTAATAATTTTATCATACAAATACTTTTTTTGCAAATATAATTTAATATATTTTCATTAATTCTTTAATTTTATCTATTATTTCATTTTGAGAAATTTCAAAAGTTTCACCTGTTTTTCTGATTTTTAATTCAACTATACCTTCTTCAGCTTTTTTTCCAACAACAACTTTAAATGGGAATCCAATTAAGTCAGCATCTTTAAATTTAAAACCAGGTTTTTCATCTCTATCATCTAACATTACATCAATTTTTTCTTCTTGTAAATTGTTATAAATTTTTTCAGCCAAATTTACTTGTGCTTCATTTTTTATATTTACAGGAATCACATCAACAATATAAGGGGCTATTGATACTGGCCAGATAATTCCATTCTCATCATTATATTGTTCTATTGCAGCTGCCATAGTTCTTGTAACTCCTATACCATAACAACCCATTAACATATAGTGGCTTTGTCCTTTTTCATCAAGATAAGTGGCATTCATAGCCTTAGAATATTTGTCTCCTAACTTAAATATTTGCCCACATTCAATACCTCTTGCTGAATGTAATTTACCACCAGTTATACAATTTTCCCCAACTTTAACTTTTCTTATATCAGCCACTATATCAGCTGTATAATCTCTACCATAGTTTATATTTTTATAGTGGTAATCTTTTTGATGAGAACCAACAATATGGTTTGAAATTTCTGGTACAGATAAATCTGCTACAATTTTAATTTTATTAGGTAGCTTGTATGGTCCAATATACCCTTTTTTCAAACCTAACTTTTCTATTTCTTCATCAGTAGCCATTTCAACTTCCACTGCATTTAAAATATTTTTTAACTTAACTTCATTAACTTCAAAATCTCCTCTTATTAAAACCATATAAATTTCATCTGTTCCCATGTCTTTGTAAGTCAATGCTTTTACAGTTCTTGCTAATGGAACATCTAAATATTTAGCTAGACTTTCTATTGTTGGGCAATCTGGAGTATGAATAAGCTCAACTTCTTTTAATTCTTCTTTTGGAGGATTAATAAGTTCACTCACAGCTGTTTCAATGTTTGCTGCATATTCTGAACCATCAGAATAAATAATTTCATCTTCTCCTGATTCTGCTAACACTTGAAATTCTTGTGAACCACTTCCACCAATATTTCCTGAGTCTGCATCAACTGGTCTAAACTTTAAACCACATCTTGTAAATATTCTTGTATAAGCATCTCTCATATTTAAAAATTCTTCATCTAATGATTCTTGAGAAGTGTGAAAAGAATAAGCATCTTTCATAGTAAATTCTCTACCTCTCATAAGTCCAAATCTTGGTCTTCTTTCATCTCTAAATTTTGTTTGAATATGATATAGATTTATAGGAAGTGATTTATATGAAGAAATATCACTTCTAACTATCGCTGTTATCATTTCTTCTTGTGTAGGAGATAAAACAAAATCTCTTTCATGTCTGTCTTTTAATCTTAACATTTCAGGTCCCATAACATCCCATCTTCCACTTTCTTGCCAAAGTTCAGCTGGTTGAACTACTGGCATTAAAAGTTCCAATGCTCCTGCTCTATCCATTTCTTCACGAACTATATTCTCAATCTTTCTAATAGTTCTGTATCCTAATGGTAAATAAGCATAGATACCACTTGCTAATTTTTTTATCATTCCTGCTCTTAACATAAGTTTATGACTGGCAATTTCTGCTTCCTTAGGTGTTTCTTTTAAAGTTTTTATATATGCTTTACTAAACCTCATTTTTTCCCTCCAATTAAAATTAAATTTACCTAATAATTTTAACATATTTATATAACTTTGTCTTTATTTTTTAATTTCCTACTTGTATATCAGAGAATTTTTGTTCTATATCGTATTTTAAATAGATATTTTCTATTTCTCCCTTATGTTCTTTTAAATATTTTATGCATTCATCTCTAACGAGTTTTATTGTTTTAACATCATAGATAATATCTATAAATTTTAAATCACTAAATCCACTCTGTCTTAAACCAAAAATTTCTCCTGAATTTCTAAGTTTTAAATCTTCCTCTGCTATTCTAAAACCATCTTCTGTTTCTTCCATAATGGATAATCTCTGTTTAGAATTTTCTGTTATGGAGTTAGAAATCAAGAAACAATATGATTGTTTAGAACCTCTACCAACTCTACCTCTCAATTGATGTAAGGCTGACAGTCCAAATCTTTCAGCATTATAAATAGTCATTATTGTTGAGGCAGGAACATCAATACCAACTTCGATAACTGTGGTTGCTATCAAAATATCGTATTCCTTATTTTTAAATTTAAGCATAACCTCATCTTTTTCTTTGGCTTTCATCTTACCATGAATTATTCCAATTTTCTTATTAGAGAATTTTCTTTCTATCTCCTCTGAAACCTTATCCACAGATTTTAATGCCATCTTATCACTTGTTTCAATTAAAGGTGCAACAAAATATGCTTGATTTCCAGCATTCACTTTTTTATAGATAAAATCATACATCTTTTCTAAATCTTCATCATTGGCTATCCATTTAGTTTTAATAGGAGTTCTTCCAGGTGGTAATTCATCTATTATTGATAAATCTAAATCTCCATAGATACTTAAAGCCAACGAACGAGGAATAGGAGTGGCACTCATAACTAAAAGATTTCCTAAAAAGCCCTTTTCTCTCAATTTATTTCTTTGATTAACTCCAAATCTATGCTGCTCATCTATCACTATAAGTCCTAACTTTTTAAAAACTACATTATCTTCTATCAAAGAGTGTGTCCCTATAACTATATCTATATCTCCATTTGCAATACCTTCTAATATTTCATTCTTTTTCTTTCCTTTAATACTAGAAGTCAATAACTCTACTCTTAAACCAATTTTTTCTAATCTTTCTTTTATTCCAAGATAATGCTGATTAGCCAAAATTTCAGTAGGTGCCATCAATACTCCTTGATAACCATTTTCTGCCATATATATAAGCATAACCATGGCAACAACTGTTTTCCCACTTCCAACATCACCCTGAATTAGTCTATTTACAATCTTCCCATTTGAAATTTCATCATAGATTTCTTTTATAACTTTTTTTTGTGCATTAGTTAAGTTAAAAGTTAATTGTGATAAAAAGTTCTTTACTTTTTCTTTTTTTCCTTCAACTTCATAATTTTTGCTATTTGAATTTTCAATTATAAATCTATTTTTAAGTATTCCTAATTCTAAAATTAATAATTCTTCTATTGCAAATCTTCTTTTTGCTTCTTCTATTTCTTTCATAGATACAGGATAATGTATATTTTTAATTGCACTTTTTCTTTCCATTATCTTATATTCTTTTATTAACTCATCAGGAATATTTTCTTCAAAATAATTTAAGAAATTCACTAAAAATTTTTCTACTAATTTTCTTAAACTATTTTGTGTGATATTTTTATTGGAACTATATATTGGTAAAATTTCATTTTCAGAAACTTTTTGTTGCCCAGAAAACAACTTGTACTCTGGATTGATAAGCTGAAAAACAGTAGACTTTTTGGTCTGTCCTATAAATAAATATTCTTCTCCTATTTTTAAAGATTTCTTAATATAAGGCATACCAAACCATAGTATTTCCATTATCCCTGTTCCATCAGTTACCATAGCTTTAACAATCTTTTTACCACTTCTAACTGTTAGATTTACAGCTGACATCACAGTTGCCTTTAAAACAACATATTCATTAAATTTTAATTCTCCAATTTTTTTTATATTTGTCCTGTCATCATAAGCTCTTGGAAAATAATAGATTAAATCATATATTGTATTGATACCTAAGGATTTAAGATTTGATAGTTGTTTGGCTGTTATATATTTAGTTGGAATATTTTCTAATTTAAAATATATATTTCTATAACTTTCTATCATAATAGCTCCTAATAAAGAGGCTGTTGCAAATATATCAGATAATGTGAATAAAAATAAGAGAGTTACATTCCAGATTTTAGAATAAAAATTAAATAGAATGTAAGTAAAAAATAAGTGAACTTGCATTCTAAATTTTAGCTGAAAAATTGAGGCAAATGAGCCGAGCAAATCTCGCTGTGTTTGAACGAAGTGAGTTTAGCGAATTTGCAGCGAATGTCAATTTTTCAGCATTAAAAAATTTAGCTAGCAATGAACTATTTTTTACTATATTTACTAATCAAATTAAGTAACGAACTATTTTTATTTTATTAGATATTTGCAACAGTTTTTTAGTCTAATTGTTCTAATATTTCATCTGGGATATCAAAATTAGAGTAAACATTTTGTGAGTCATCTAAATCTTCCAAGGCATCATAAAGTGCCATAACTTTTTTAGCAGTTTCTAAATCTGTTATTTCAACTGTATTTTCAGGTATCATACTAATTTCTGCTTCTTCATATTGATAACCTGCATTTTTTAAATTTTCAAGCACAGTTTGAAATTCTGTATATTCAGTAGTTACTTCAAAATATCCATCGTCTTCTTCAACATCTTCTGCTCCTGCTTCCAATGCTGCCATCATAAATTCGTCAGCATCTATACCTTCTGCTTTTACTGTTATTATTCCTTTCTTCTTGAACATCCAAGATACTGCTCCATCTGCTCCAAGATTTCCATCTTTACGAGTGAAAGTCATTCTTATTTCAGAAGCTGTTCTATTTTTATTATCAGTTACAGCTTCAACTATAAAGGCTGTTCCAGCTGGTCCATAACCTTCATACCTCATTTCTGTGAAATCTACACCTTCTAATTCCCCTGAACCTTTTTTAATTGCTCTTTCTAAAATATCCTTTGGCATATTTCCAGCCTTAGCTTTTTCTATTGCAAGTCTAAGTCTTGGATTGAAGTTTGGATCTCCACCACCTTCCTTAGCTGCTATTGTTAATTCTCTTCCAAATTTTGTAAATAATTTAGCTCTTTTTTTGTCTTGAGCTCCCTTTCTATGTTGTATATTATTCCATTTACTATGTCCAGACACAACAAACCTCCTATAATTTTTAATTTATAGTAAATTTTAACATATATATTAAATATATTCTAGCATTTTTTAAATGATTAATAAAAAATAAAGTAATTTTCTAAAAATTTTTTCTCTTTAAAATCCTTATATTTTCAATAATAAAATCAACTATTTAGAACTTTTATACTTTAATTACCAAATAAAAGTTTTTATTTTTTTTAAAAATATGCTAGAATTACCTTAAATTAAGGAGGGGAAATATGTTATCTAGTGTAAAAATAAAACTCATTCATTTTATCAAATTACAACTCTAAAAAATTTAATATATATTGTTGTTAATAAAGGATATTTTTATGGAAATAAGTTTAAAAAAGTGTTAAAATGATTTAAGGAGTTTTGATGGAAATTAGATATAAGGACAAAAAAATTCGTGATATTTGTGAAAATGAGAAAAAAGCAATAAAAAGATATAATAAAATTATTGCTGAAAAATTAATTTTTTCTATTGAATTTTTAAAGAACTCTAACTCTTTAAAAGATGTTGCAGATTATCGTAATTTCAGGTTTCATGAATTAAAATATGGTAGAAAAGGACAATTCGCAATAGATTTAGGGGAAACAACAGGATATAGATTAATTATAGAACCTATTACTGTCAACAAAGAAAATGAAATAATATCTTATGAAAGTATAAATATTATTGAAATAATGGAGGTGTCAAATCATTATGAATAAATTAGTTTTCAGATCAAAAGATAACGAGATGATTTTTCACCCAGGATATTTAATCAAAAATATAATGGATGAAGAAGGAAAAGATACAAAAGGAATGGTACAGCTATTAGGTTTAACAGAAAAAGAAATCATAGCTCTTATAAATGCTGAAATAAGTATAACAGATGATATGATAGATAAAATTGTCAAAAATTATGGAACATCAAAAGAATTATGGAAAAATTTTCAAAATAAATATGATTTAAAAATGAAAGAACTTAGAGAAAATCCTATGATTTTTAATTTTGAAAGAGAAAATGAAATTAGTTCAGACATAGCAAATAATATATTAAATAATGTTTCTGAAAGGCTAGTTATAGCATAAGGAGATAAAATGGAAATTAAAAAATATATATTAAAAAAATTTGACTATAATGTAAATGTTTCTAATAAAAAATTTTATACTCTCAATGAAACTATTAGGCAAAAATTAGGGATTGATGTTAAGTTTTTAGAAGATAGAAAAAATATGAATCTAGCTTTTAAAATAGATATAACAGATAATGATAATATCAATATATTAAAATTGAAAGTAGAGTATATATTAACATTAAATAATGAAGCTCTTGATATTAGTGAGAGCTTCGTCAAAAAAATTTTGTCCAAATTCTACCCAATTTTTAGTAAATTTATACTAAATTTTTATAATAGTATTGGACTGAACAATATACAATTACCAGAATTTTAAGTAAAAGAAAAAGGTATTCAAAAAATGGATACCTTTTTTACACTCTTATATTATCTATTCCCATACATTCTTTCATAGTATTTTTGATAATCGCCTGACACAACTTCATCAACCCAGTCTTGATTTTCTAAATACCATTTAATAGTCTTTCTTATTCCTCTTTCAAAGTCTGTTTCTGGATACCAACCTAAATCTTTGGCTATCTTACTTGGATTTATTGCATATCTCATATCATGTCCTAATCTATCTTGAACATAAGTTATTAAGTCATAGTTAATATTTGATATATCCGTTTTTAAAACTTTCTTATATTCATCATTATTTGTTATTTCTTCTTTTAAAATATTAATTATCAATTTAACTATGTTTATATTTTTTTCTTCATTAAAGCCACCAATATTATATATTTCTCTTGGTTTTGCTTCTCTTAAAACTAAGTCTATCCCTTTACAATAATCTTCAACATATAGCCAATCTCTTACATTATCTCCCTTTCCATATACTGGAAGTTTTTTACCTTCTAAAATATTTTTTATCATTAAAGGTATTAATTTTTCTGGAAAATGATATGGTCCATAATTATTAGAACATCTTGTTATATTAATTGGTAATTTATATGTTTCTCCATAAGCTATAACTATATGGTCTGCCCCTGTTTTAGATGCTGAATAAGGACTTCTTGGGTCAACTGGACTTTCTTCTGTGAAGAATTTATCTCCATAAGTTTTTAAATTTTTTCTATTTTTAACAACTTTTTCTACAGCCTCATCATCAATCACAAGTTCTATTGGCTCATTATAATCTTTTGATAAACTTCCATAAACTTCATCAGTTGACACTTGAAGATATTTTACCCCTTCTCTATATACTGGATAACCATTTTCATCTTTTGATACTGTCCAAGATTTCTTAGCATTATCTAATAGATTTTGAGTTCCTAATATATTAGTTTCTAAGAATATTTGTGGATTTTCAATAGACCTATCTACATGTGATTCTGCTGCAAAATTTATAACATAATCTACTTTATTTTCAGAAAATATTCTTTCTATTTCTTTTCTATCTCTAATATCTACCTTTTCAAACTTAACTCTGTTATCTTTTAATTCTTCTTTTATTGTCCCTAAATTCCCTGCATAAGTTAATGAATCTACAACAATAACATTTATATCTTCATATTTTTTTAAGATATATTTTAAAAAATTTGCTCCTATAAAACCTGCTGCTCCTGTTATTAAATATATTTTCATACTTCCACTCTTTTTTATCTTTATTTTTTCTTAATGAATTAATTTTTTTATAATTATACCTTTAAATTAAGTTTATTACCTTAATTAAAAAATAGTAATGATATAAATAACAATATTTAAAAATAATATTTTGAATCTTTTGGAATATTTATATTCTTTTTATAAATATATTTTTTCCCTTTAATTTCTCTGATATAGTATTTTGGAAATTCTTGTTCATCATTTTTGATTGTTTTAAAATTCAGTTGTATTTTTTCTAATCTAATAGCAACTTCTTTTTCATTTAAAGCAATTTCATAAATTTTTTTACTACTTTTGTTTTGGTTTATTTCAAAAAATAAATCAAAATTATCATCAGAATTTTTATATATTTTTAAATTGTTAATAATAACACCTTCTTCTAGTTTTATATCTAAATTAAATGTTTGAAAATTATCATCATTCTCTGTATTTTCAGAATAAAAATAATATTCTGGACTTTTATCAGAATTCTCATAATTTTTAGTATTTAGTAAAATTGGGTAATTTTCTTTTAAATAGTTAGCCATCTTAAAGGAAACTTCATCAGCACCAGCAAGTGAGACATGCTCATTATCTAAAAAACAAATTTTTTCATATTTTTTATTTTCAACATTAAAGTCAATACTATTAACATCATATTTAATCATTAATTTTTTTAAAGAGGGATTATATAAAATGCTTAAAACATCATGATCATCTATAACTGGTGGAGAAGTTAAGACTAGTTTAATTCCTTTTTCTTTACATATTTTAAATAAACTTTCTAATAAATTTAAAGAATTATTATCAATAATAAATGAAGAATTAAGAGGGGTATTCCAATTTTTCTCATAAAGATCATAATTAAGAATATTTCTTATAAGATCCCAATTATATCCAGAAAACCCTTTGTTTTCAAGCCTTTTACCATAATCTCCATCACCTTTATCCTTCATATTTTTTAAGTCATAGAATTCTTTCCATCTACTATGATAGTAAATAGTATTTGTAAGATGATTACCCCATTCAGAAATAGGTAAAGAATTCATAATAAGTCTAAGTTTGTTAATAGAAAAATTCATAGTATCAAGAATGAGGTCTAAGAGCAGGTACACTAGGTTCTCTTCTAATTGGATAAACCTCGATTACTATTACTTTAGGGGTTTGTCTTTTTAGTACTTCTAAAATCCCAAAATATGTAATAGAAAGTGACTGACTACTAGTTCCTAAATTTAAAGAATTACATTTTAAATAGTGATCAAATAATTTAGTATTAAAAGTACAATATGAATGAGAGCTTCCAACAAAAAGTAAATCAATACTGTTTTTAGGGATTTTATAGTAAGCATAATCAACTAGAATATCAAATCTCTTAAAGATTTTCTCTTCATAATATTGAAAAGATAAAAATAAGATCATTAAAAATATCATAGATTTTAAAAAAATTTTCATGATTCCTCCTTAAAATCCCATGTAAATAAAATTAGCTGGGTTGTAACCTTCACCATAAATACCAAATATAATAATAATATGAGTTAACAAAATATATAATCCCCATCTAAAAGGAAGATAAAACTTTGCAATTTTCTCTCTAACTTGAATTCTTTGACTAAATCTTTCAAAGAGATACAAGATAAATAATGAAATAATTAAAACTATAAAGTCTTTTTTATCAATACTTCCACTTTCTATTAATTTTCCTACACTAGAAAGAAATTTCTTGTTAATTTTTTTAACCATAGTATAGGCAGTTTTCCAATCAGAAGCTCTAAAAAATATCCAAGCAATAGATACTAAAATAAAGGTTGTAAGCTTTGAAATAAAAGTTTCTAAATTATTATTATCTGAAATAAGTGATAAGATATTTTTATATTTTAAAATTTCTTTAATTTTATTTAAAGTATTAGCTATTAAATCAGCTAAAATTTGATAAAAAGCATGCAATAGTCCCCAAATAATAAATTTAAAACCAACCCCATGCCAAAGTCCACTAACAAAAAAAGTTATAGTAATGTTAATATATTTTCTAAAATTTCCTTTTCTATTTCCACCTAGAGGAATATAGATATAATCTCTAAGCCAAGTACTTAGAGAAATATGCCATCTACTCCAAAAATCTTTAATAGAGGTTGCAGAATTTGGGAAATTAAAGTTTTGAATTAAATTAATATTCATACTTTGAGCAATTCCTCTACTTATATCAACTGCACCAGAAAAATCTGTATATAATTCTAAGGCATAACACATTCCTGATAAAAGCATAATAACACCAGTATACTCAGTATTTTTATCAAAAATCTCATTAGATATCATATTTAATCTATTAGAGATAACTAATTTTTTAAAAAGTCCCCAAAGAGCTAACTGTAAACCAAAACAAAATTGTTTGTAGTCAAATTTATGATGAGTTATTAATTGTTTTTCAAGCTGTTCATATCTTGAGATAGGTCCTTGTAAAAATATTGGAAAAAAAGTCATATATAATAAAAAATGTATAAAATTTTTCTCAATTTGATATTTGTTTTTATAAATATCAACAATGTAAGCAATTCCCTGTAAAGTATAAAATGATATTCCTAAAGGTAAATAAAGTTTACTTGCTATTGAATTAAGAACAAAAGATTGAATATGTAATTTTTCTAAAAAATAAGCAAAGAATTTTAAGTATGCTAAAATTCCAGCAGTACAAAAAATAGAAAACATTAAAATACTTTTTTTTCTGTATTTTTCAAGTAAAATTCCAAAAATATAAAAAATGCTTGAAATTCCTAAAATAAAATATAAAAATTCTATTTTATAAAAACTTATGTAATAAAAATTAAAAATTAATAGTACAAATTTTTGTAATTTTTTTGGTATAAGAAAATATACAGGAAAAAAAAGTGCTAAAAAAAGTAAAAATTCAAAAGTAGTAAAATTCATATTCCCTCCTCGTATAATAATGTTGTAGTTAATTACTAACTATATATATTTTTAAATCTCATTTTTTATGAGATAATTAACCTAACAGATAGAGGTTGTAGTTTCCCTCCTTGAAGTTTTATCTTCCTTGCTTAGACTAACACATCTTCTTTACATCACATATACGTATGAGCTGGATAGTACATGTTACTGCATATCTAACGAGGTTGTATGATTTAAGGTTTGAGGTCTTCTCTATCTGATTTCTTTTTAGTAGGTGATTTTATGTTTTACATTGATATTGATATCGCAAAACACAATCATGAAGTTTCCATTGTTGATAATAATAGAAAAGCTTTAGGTAAAAGTTTTTCTATTAGTAATTCTCAAAAAGGTGTTGATAAGTTTAATACTTATCTTGATTCTTTTAATATTACTTCTGAAAATTGTGTAATTGGTATGGAATCTACTAATCATTACTGGATTAATCTTTTCTCATTTTTAGTTAATTTAAAATTTAATGTCTTCGTTATCAACCCCATTCAATCAGATGCTTTCAGAAAAATGTATATTAGAAAGACTAAAAATGATTCTAAAGATTCATATATTATTGCTCAGATTATGCGATTTGGAGAGTACTCCTCATCTAACATTTCTGATGAAAATATATTTGCTTTAAGACAACTATCAAGATATCGCACATCTCTTGTTGATGAATGTTCTAGTTGGAAAAGAAAAATTATTAGTATTTTAAATCAAGTATTTCCAAAATATTCAAATTTATTTTCAGATACATTTGGAGTTACTTCTAAGGAACTTTTATCTAAATACCCTTTACCTGAAAATATGTTAGAATTATCAACTGAAGAGCTAACAAATCTTTTAAATAAAGCAAGTAAAGGTAGACTTGGAAATGAAAAAGCTCAAGAAATAAAAGAATCTGCTAAAAATTCCTTTGGTGTATCTTTTGCAAAACAAACTTTTTCATTTCAGATAAAACAAATTATTAATCAAATTTCTTTCATAGAATCTCAATTGAAAGAACTTGATAATGAAATATCAAATATGTTGAAAGAGCTAAACTCTGAAATAACTACTATAACAGGTATAGGAGATACTTTAGGAGTTTGTATTCTTTCAGAAATTGGAGATATCTCAAGATTTGAAAAAGCTTCACAGCTAGTTGCTTTTGCAGGGCTAGATGTAGCTGTTAAACAATCTGGAGAATTTACAGGAACAGAAATGAAAATAACTAAGCGAGGCTCTCCATATTTACGAAGGGCTATATGGTTAGCTGCAACAGTTGCTAGTTTTAAAGATCCTGAATTATCTATTTATTACAAAAGTTTAATAGCTAGAGGCAAAAAACATTTAACAGTAATAGGTTCAGTATCAAGAAAAATGTGCAATATTATTTTTTCTGTACTTAAGAATAAAAAGGCATATACTCCAAATATTTGATAAAACCTAGTATAAAGAGTATTTAGACCTAAATTAGTCTAGGTCTTTTTGTGCTACAAATTAAAATAAATTCAGAAAAAAATTAACTTTTTAAAAAATTTACTTGACATTTGATAGCTGGTCTAAAAATAATTAAACTTAATTATAAATGTTACACTTTTTCTAAAAAATGTCAAGCTTTTTTATTGTAATAAACTTAATTCGTAAATTGCAACTATAAATGTCACATTATGAAAAATATTTTGTAAACTCACTTAAATACATTTCATTTGCACTTTTTCCATTAAATAATTTCCTTGGATAATCATTCATCCACTTTTCTATTTCTTTAATTTCTTCTTCACTTATTTCAGATATGTCAGTTCCTTTAGGAATGAATCTTCTTATCAGCTTATTATTATTTTCATTACTGCCTCTCTCCCATGAGCTATAACTATGCACATAGTAATATGCAATATTTTCCTCCTCTATTTTGTCTGCTCTCATAAATTCACTACCATTATCACTTGTTATGCTTTTTATAACTCCAGGATATTCTCCTATTATCTTGCTTAGTTCTTTTATTACACTTTCTGCTGTTTTATCAGGGATCTTTCTTAGCATCTCTAGCCTTGTTTTTCTATCAGTTAATACTAATATTGCTTCCTTTGTCCCTTTTTTCCTACTACAGTATCTGCTTCAAAATGTCCTACTCTTGTCTATTATTTATTTCTTCTGGTCTTTCTTCTATACTTCTTCCTCCAATCTTTCTTATTCTTTTTGGGATTTTTTCTTGTTTTCTTCTGTCTTTTTTATAAATCATATCTTCTTCAGAAAAATTTATGAATAATTGTTTATGTATGTAGTTATATAGAGTTTTTAAACAGATGTTTACTTCTATATTTTCTTTTTTAGCTTTTTCTAAGGCTACATATGGAGAGTTTCTATCGTTGAGCATAGAATTCTCAACATATTCTATTAATTTACGATTTTTCCAAATTTTTAGAGTACCTTCTTTACTTTTCATAGCTTCCAAATATTTTTTATGTGCAAACTCAGCAGAATAAGCATCATAAGTAGAATAATCGGAATTAAGAAGACCTCTAACCATTCCTCTATTAATTTCGCGATAAAGAGTTCTAATGCTAATACCAATTTCAGAAGCAATTTGAATTTTAGGAATATTAATTTTTAGGAGAGCCTCAATTTTACCTCTCTCAATTAAAGTTAAATGTTGTCCTTTTATTCTTTTTGTTATATACTGTTGCTGAGCCATAATATTTTTCTCCTTTGATATGTTTTAGCAGACTTAATCATACCATGAAAATTATTATGGTTCTCTTTTTATTTTTTATGTGACACTTTATTTTACAACTTTTACTGTCCAAGTTTTAAGCGCAAACTTAGTAGCAAAGATAAAGTAGATTATCTATTAGAAAAATGTCCTGAATTAGAGGCTAATTTTAATGTATATCAAGATATTATTCAAGCAATTAAACATAATAATTTTAAAAGATTTGAAGAAACAGTAAAAAAATATTTAGGTAATAAAGAAAAGATTTCTAAGAAAATAATAATAGCACTAAGAACTTTAAAAAATATATGAAGTATATTGAGAATATGTTTGAATCAAATATTACTAATGGAGTAATAGAAGGTTTAAACAATAAAATTAAATCAATAAAGAGAACAGCATTTGGATATTCAAATTTCAGTAATTTTAAAAAGCGCATATTGATTCAAGAAGATATTATTCCAATTAGTGTTTAATTTTTTAATACAATTAATATAATAATGTGATTTAGTTTCAATAAAAAAAGAGAATTTTTAAGTTTTTAATTCTCAAAAATTCTCTTAATTCTATCAGGTCATAGTCTAAACTTTTTTATCAACATTATTTGACAAATGGCCTTTTTACCAACATTATTTGGCAGATAATCCTTTTATTTAAATAATATAAAAATAAAATTTATGCCAATCTTACTATCACTATTACTTTAATACTAGCATAATATCTTCAAAAACTATATAATTACTACCATGTCCAAGGCAACACATTAACTCTCTATCAACATAGTCTTTCTTCCAAGTCTGCCCTTGATCAAAACTTAAAATTAATTCACCTCTTTGTCCACTAAAAATAAAAATTCCATTAATTTCTTTAAAAAAGAAAGAAGGTTCTCTTGCTTCTACAATACACTCAAATTTATCAAGTTCATCAATATCTTTTAATTTTCCTAAAAAAATTCCAGTCGAATTTCTACTAAAAGTAATATTACGTTTATCAGGCATTACTATATTTTTTCTATTTAGTAAGTCATGATCTGAAGCAAAAATTAAGGTTGAATTAAAATCATCTTTCAAAAAGAGTCCCATTGTCCTTTGTACTGAATTTTCAGTTGAGTTTAATCTTATAAATTCCCATTCATCATTTGCTAATTTAGGCATAAAAGTATCTGCTTCTTTAAATGGAATATAGAATATCCAGCCATTTGGATAAATTTCTCCAGTTCCCATAATAAAACCATCTTTAGCTCTATTTATATGGTGAATATGTCTACAACTTATGTTGTTATAAGCTGATGAAACACATTCATAAATTACAAACGAGTACTCATCTAAAACATCTACTTTGTAAATAGTTCCATTTCCTCCAGAATATTGTGTTGTAAAATTATTGCATAATAATTTCCATTCTTCTGAAGTTTCCTCATTTTCTTGAATTACAATAATATTTCCTGTTTTTAAAGAGTGCTTTTTAGTAGTATAAATAATTGTTTTTTCGCCTTTTTCTATGTTAAGTACTTCTATTTTATCTTTCCAAAAAAATAAGTTTTTAGAATCTTTTTCATTTTCATCTGGATAAATTAATTCTCTTTTTCTAATAGAAAGAGAATTTTTTTTATATTCAGCCTTTAAATTTTTAGTATTTATATTATTTCCAAAATTTTTTCCCCAACTTGCATTTCCTTGTATAAAATCATATTCACCTAAATCTGCAAATTCATACTTACAGTACCAATTTCTTCCACCATCATCACTAGCAAATACACATGTCCGAACTCCAACTTCTGTATTACTTCTATAAGTTCCAAGAACTGAAATCTTATAATCGCTTTCTACTCCACCTATATGATAAAATGAATTTGCTTGAACATTATTCCTATTTGGAAAATAAAACCTTGATACTTCTTCATATTCTCCATTATTTTTAACTTTAGATGTTTTTCCAAAACCACCATTTCCATAGTGATCAAAATATTGAATATCTGTATTAACTATTGGATGATATTCATATACCTCTTTAGGTAAAAATGGAAATTTTTTCTCACACTCATCTATATCTGAGGTTAATGACGGATACTTTTTGTTTGGTAAATCCCAAACTACACTTTCTTCAAACCGTTTTATATCTAAAAATTCTGGTTCTCCATCACAATCATAATTTCTTGCTGGATAATTATGAAATATTTGACATTTATTTGTTATAATAACCAATCTTACAGCTTTTTCATATTTATTTTTTGTTATATATCGTAAGTATGGCAAAAACATACACTGAAGTATTTCACTATTAGGTAAAAGTCCTGGAAAATTTTTTTTAGAAAATCTTACTTTAAAATAAATATATTTACAGTTAAAATTTGGATAAATTACTATAGTTTTACTTTTTAAATCTGTATTTGAAACTACAACCATTTTTTGATAAGTTGCCAAAATCTTCTTACGAAATTTTTTTCGCTTTAATATTAAATAATCACTATGAGATGAAATTTCTTTATAACCAAAATCTGGGTATGATTTCTTATTTGTTTCAAAAAATGGTTCATATATAAGTCTATTTAACCCTTTATTTAATTTCTTAAAAAATTTTAACATTTTAACTCCTTATATACTCTCTCTTTGATAAAGAATTTAATTCCGTCCATCCTTCAGAAAGAATTAGCCAAAATAGAACAACTGAAGTATAATTATTTGTTAAAGCTGAAAATATTGCTATCATAATTAATCCTATCCCATAAAAAGTTAAGAACTTAGCTTTTTTTATTTTTCTATATGAAATATAAAATATTAGTAAAAATGATAAAATTGCTGCAAATATCCCATAAAGAACTAATATTTTTAATGGTAATATATGAGGATCTATATCCATTACACTTAGCTCTCCTACTCCACCACCATTTCCTATAAAAAAATTGTTTAGTGCAAACTCTATTCCTTTTTCTATTCCATAAATACGTGATTGAACTGATACATCAGTTCCTTTTCCTAAAAAATAAGAAAATATACTATTGTAATTCATGATTTCTATTCCTAAAAATATAATTAAACTTATTATCATAATTTTAATAACTTTATATTTCTTTTTGAAGAAAAAAATTATAGCTAGAGTCGTTATCATTGCATAAATAACACCTCTCATCCCTGAATTACACCATAATAAAAATATTACTCCACAAAAAAACAAAGAAATAATTTTTAAGAAAAAATTTCTCTTTTTTATGATAAACTCTGATATTAAAATAATAATACCTACACCACAATAAAATCCTAGAGGATTTGAATTATGAAATTGAGCTGCCTGAAGAAAATATCCCTTTTTCATAAAAATTTGATAAAAATTTGATAGCCTAGCAATCCTTGATGAATCTAGATAATATTCAGCTGCTTCAACATCATAGTATCCTGAATTAAAGATACTAAAACTATTTATATGAATAGATGAACCATATATTATTAAAAAACTTAATGTTAATTGAAGTATAACATACCATTGAAAATATTTTTTATATTTTTTTAATTCAGAATTATAACTATACCATATGATAAAAATAGCTGGTCCATATAAACAACTAGCATCAATTAAATGGTATAATATATTTCCATCTCTTATAAAAATAAAATCTCCTAATAATACTGATACATGTATTATTATTAAAAAACAAATACTAATTAACATCTCTAGGTTAAATTTTCTTTTTTTCTTTTTTAAAATATTTACTATAGAAATTAACATACAAATATATAATAATCCGTTCATAATTGGTGCATAACTATTTAAATAATTAGAAAAATATCCAGCAATTCCTCTAGCGTCATACATACTACCTAACATCCCATAATAAAGAATAAAAATTGGTGGATAAAAAAATGCTAAAAGCACCCCTATTACAAGTATCAAACCGATAAGTAGTATCATTTTTTTTCTCCTTTTGTTACAATTTTTTTTGCTTTTAAAAAGATATAAGGAACCACTATCAATATATATGATATTGCACCTATCCAAGGGATAACGGCTACACTATAAATTTTTGAAAAATAAAATTTTAATGTTAATGAAATTAAAGAGTATAAAAGAAATATAAATATTTGACATTTTATTTTTCTTTCAGCATTTAAAATCATAAAATAAGGATTTATACCTGCTACTGCTATTTGTAATAAACACATTCCACCTAAAATAAAAAATGATATAGATAATTCTTTATTTATCCATAATAATAGAGGATTTATAATAATAAATAAAAAAAGAGAAGCTCCTACAGATAAAAAAAGAGAAAGTAATGCCATTTGAAAAGCTTTTTTCCTAACCCAAGTATATTCTCCTCTTTCTAAAGCTTCTCCATTTGCAGCCCATAGAGGTGTACTTATCATATTTGATATAACTATTATTAAAAATACTAATTTAAATGTTATTGAATAAACACTTGTTTCAGAAAAAGTTCCATTTTTAGCAACAATATATGTATCCATTGATAAACTTATTGATGTTAAGATTGATAAGAGGAAAAAAGCAATTCCAGTATTTAATAACTGGACTGTTATTTTTTTATCAAAATATTTGAATCTAGGAGTTAATTCCTTTTTTTCTAAAAAAAAGAAAACTACTATATTCAATAATAATACTAATACAGGTATAAATGCTGAGAATCCTATTAAATTTAATTTCCCAAAGTCAAAAAATACAACAAACATAATTACTAATAAAGTCATAAATACAGAAATACAAGACCATAAATTTGATTTATACCCTTCTTGAAATGAATTTTGAATTCTTTGAATAAGTCCTAAAGGAATAGATAAAAGCTTTGATAATACAATTAAAACTATTATTTTTCCTAAAAAGTTTTCCATATTTCCCATTTTTACATTCATGATAGAATCCCAATTAACATATGGATAAACAAAAAGAAAAATTAATATTAAAACAAATGAAATCCCCATTAGAAGAAAAAAAGCACTTGAAATTAATTTTTTTATAATTGTATTGTCATCTTTTCCTACTGCTCTACTTAGCTCAGTTTGTAGTCCGTTTCCTAAACCTAAATCTGCAAAAACAAAAAAAGAAAAAAAAGAAGTAATTGCCATCCATAATCCATAAATTTCGACACCTAAATAATTTAAAGAAAATTTTGTTGTTATTAATGGAATTGCGTTGCTCAATCCCTGTGCAACTATTCCACTGATAATTGTAAGAAAAATTCTTCTATCTCTTTCTAAAGTGCGATTTTCTTTGTCTAAAATATTGTTTTTTTTTAAATGCAATATTCTTAATAATTTTTCCACAAATTTTCCTCCATTAAATATAACATTTTAATTTTTCTATTATTCACCATTTCTCTGTAAAATTTCTTCAACTATTTTATTAGATTTTTTTAATAAAGTAAATATTTCTATATTATTTTTACTCTCTTCATATTCCCTTCCTTCAAAATATTTTGAGATTAGAAATAATTTTTGTGCTGTTTTAAAAGCATTTTCTTTTATTTCAATTTTTTCTTCTTTTGACATCAATAAAAGTTTGTTCAAAGCATTTAAAATATCTTTTTCATTTATTTTATTTATTAAATAACCATTATATAAGTGTTCAATTACTAAATCTGTTCCTCCAACTTTATTGCATATAACAGGAATCCCTAAAGTGAATGCTTCAGCAACTTTTGAAGAAAATCCTGCCTTTGCATATTTTAAATTTTTTCTAAACAAAACAGTAATATCAGATTGTAATATTATTTCTTTTACTTTTTCATTTTCTAAATACCCTAATAATTTTATTCCATATTTATCATAATTTTTTATTTGCCACACTTTTTCTAACTCACTACTTATACCACCTGCTATGTTTAATCTTATTTTTATTTCTTTAAAGTTAATTATTTTTATAGCATCCAATAAAGGTAGTAAAATATCTTTTTCTCCCATCATTCCAGCATAAACAATATTTAAAAAACCTTTTTCAGATGTTATCTTTGAACTTTTTTCTTGATATTCAAATAAAGGAGGTACCCAATAAACTTTTTTCTCTTGTTTTTTATAATAAGAATATAGAAAAGGACTAACTGCTAAAATAAACTTTAATTTTTTATCTAAAAATCTAATTCTAAAGTTTACTAAAAATGCCTTCATTGTTTGTGTAAATCCTTTTTGTTTAAAAGAATACCATTCTGTGACATCTGCTCCTAAGATAATATTTTTTTCTTCACAATATTTTATTAATTTTTTTGTTAAAGGCCCTGCATCATTATATAGTAAAATTATCTCTGGTTTTTCTTTCTCACAATATCTTTTAACTTTATCATATAAATCTTTTGCTGTAAATAATTCTTTTACTTTATCTATTGGACTATATTTTTTATATAATTTAGAATCAATAAAATAATAATTAAATCCCTTATAAAAAATTTGTTCTTTGTCTTCTATAGGAGAAGGTATATCACAAATATATGTTGTCTCAATATCAAGTTGCTTAAATAAAATTCCTAAATTATATACTCTAATTCCTGCTGCCATATTTGGTAGTCCAAACTTACCAATATATAATAATTTTTTCACTTTTCTTCCTTTTTACTTTCTTTTAATATTTTCCATCATGAAAAATTTTCTCCCAATTTTCTAATATCTTTTCTGATGAAAATAAATTATTTGCTAATTTTTTTGATTCTATTCCCATATCTATTAAATTTTCTTTTTTTAAATTAAGTGCCTCTTCTAAAGCATTTTTTATACTCTCCGGTCTTGAACTTTTACATAGAATGCCATTCTTAGGAGTTATAAAAATACTATAATCAGAAACTGGTGTCATCAAAACTGGTTTTGCCAACATCATTGCTTCACATATAGCATTAGGTAATCCTTCGTATTCACTAAATAGTCCTACCATATCAGACTGAAACATATATTCAGCAATATTGTGAACTGCTTTATTTAATATTATAATACTTCCAAGTTTATTTTCTTCTATAATTTTTAAAGCATCTTTGTAATTTTGTTCACTATCATCACTTGCATTTATATTCCCATACCAAGTTATTTGTACTTTCTCTAAATCATTTTGACTTAATAAACAGAGAGCCTTTAATAAATTTATTAGATTTTTAAGAACTCTATAGCTTGCTGCTACTACTATATGTAATTTACCATCCTTTAAAATTTCATATTTAGTATCAATCTTAGGTATAAAAGTTGTATTGTAAATAGTAAAGATTTTTTTTGAATAACAAGGATAATACTCCTCCCATAAATTTTTAGCAGCATTTGAGTTACAAACTATAGCATCTGAAAATCTTTCAAACCATTTAAATATCTTATTTTTTACTCCTTTAAAGGATTCTTTAGTTCCACTTCTTTCACTTGTTATAAGTTTCCATTTAGAAAACCCTATTTTTGAAAGACATGCTAAAAAATTAGGTGTTTCTAAAAATGACACTACCATATCTTGGTTATTTTTATTTAAATATATTCTAGTATTTATAATTCTTGAAATATAATTTGAATTTTTAAGAACTTCTATTTTTATTCCCTCTTGTTCTAATTGTTTCCCAAAAAAATTATTATTATTATTATAAATTAAAATACTTACATCATTTCCTTTTTTTTTAAATAATATAGCTAAATTTGTAATTTGGCGCTGTGCGCCTCCTGAACTCAAATTATCTATAAAAAACAATAACTTCATATTATTAAATCCTTTTCTTATAACAAATTTATAAATTATCTTTATACCAATCTATTGTAAATTCCAGTCCCTTTTCCATGGAATATTCAGGATCATATCCTAAGTATTCTTTTGCTTTTGAAATATCTGCATTAGAATGACGAATATCTCCTTTTCTTTCTTCTTTATATATTGGTTCAATATTTTTAGAAAGTAATTGACATAATTTTCTATATAAATCATTTAATGTTTCTCTTCCACCATAAGCTATATTAAATATTTTTCCTGATGCTGATTTATTTGCTAAACAAGCTTTTAAATTTGCTTCTACTACATTATCCACATATGTAAAATCTCTTGAAGTTTCCCCATCTCCATTTATTTGTGGTCTTTCATTATTTAATAACTGTTTAACAAACTTAGGAATAACTGCAGCATATGCCCCATCTGGATCTTGTTTTTTACCAAATACATTAAAATATCTCATCCCGATTGTTTCTAATCCATAAAGTCTAAAATATAAATCAGCATACTCCTCATTAACTTTTTTTGTTAATGCATAAGGTGAAAGAACTCTTCCTTCTATTCCTTCTTTTTTAGGAAGTATCGGACTATCCCCATAAATTGCTGATGATGAAGCATATACAAATTTTTTTACTCTATTTTCTCTTGCTGCTTCCATCATATTTAAATGTCCTTTTATGTTTATTTCTTCATATACAAGTGGCATTTCAATACTTCTTGGTACTGACCCCCAAGCTGCTTGATGTAGAACATAATCAATATCTTGACAAGCTTTTCTACATACTTCTATATCTCTTATATCTCCTTCTATTAATTCAAAATTACTATTTTGTAAAAAGTTTTCTATATTCTTTTTTTTTCCAGTTGAAAAATTATCTAAAACTCTAACTTTACAATTAAGTTCTAAAATCTTCTCTACTATATTTGATCCTATAAATCCTGCTCCTCCTGTTACTAAAAATTTTGTATTTGGAGAAAAAATTATACTTTTTTTCATTTTTATTATAACCTCCACAAATTATATTCTAATTTACTAGCTTCCTCTTTATCAATAATACCTTTTACATCTATTAAAATTTTATTTTCTTTATTTAAGTAATATTTTTCTAAATCTTTTAAATCTATTTCCTTATATTCATCATGTCCTACTGCTAAAATTATTGCATCTAAATCTTTTATATTTTCCAACTTTTCCAGTTCAACATTGTATTCTCTTTTAGCTTCATTCTTATCTGCTATAGGGTCAACAACAGAAATTTTAACATTATATTCTTTTAATTCCTTTATTATATCCTCTACTTTTGAATTCCTTAAATCAGGGCAATTTTCTTTAAAAGTTAATCCCATTATTAAAACATGTGAATTTTTAACAATTTTTTCTGCTTCTATTAATTTTTTTATAGTTTTTTCAGCAATAAATTTTCCCATACCATCATTTGTTTTTCTACCTGCTAAAATTACATCAGCATGGTAGCCTACTTCCTCAGCTTTATTAGCTAAATAGTATGGATCCACTCCTATACAATGCCCTCCAACTAGTCCTGGCTTAAATGGTAAAAAATTCCATTTGGTTCCTGCTGCTTCTAAAACCTCTAATGTATCTATACCTATTCTATCAAAAATTAGAGAAAGTTCATTTACAAATGCAATATTTATATCTCTTTGAGAATTTTCAATTACTTTTGCTGCTTCTGCAACTTTTATTGAAGTTGCTCTATGAATTCCAGCTTTTATTATTATTCCATATACTTGTGCTATTATTTTTGAGCTTTCTTCGTCTATTCCAGAAGTTATTTTTACAATATTCTCTACTCTATGTATTTTATCACCTGGATTTATTCTTTCTGGTGAATAGCCCACTTTAAAATCTTCCCCACATATCATTCCAGATTCCATTTCGAGAATTGGAACACATATATCTTCTGTTACTCCAGGATATACTGTTGACTCATAAACAACTATTGCACCATTTGAAAGATTCCTTCCAACAATTTTAGAAGCGCCCTCAATAGGAGTTAAATCAGGCATCTTATTTTTTAATACAGGAGTTGGAACAGCTACAATAATAAATTTTGCTTCTTTTAATTTTTCTTCATCACTTGTAAAATAAATATTAGAAATTTTTTTTAATCTTTCATCTCCTATTTCTCTAGTTGGATCTTTACCATTTAAATAGTTTTCTATTTTTTTAGAATTGGTATCAAAACCAATAACTTCGACTCCATGTTCTGCAAAAGATGCTGCCAATGGAAAACCAACATAGCCCATTCCTACAACTGCCAATTTAAACTTTTTACTTAAAATATTTTCATACATTTTTTCCATATTTAACTCCTCCATAAGACCTGATATTTTTTCATTATTACATCCAAGGTATAGTTATTTCTTACCCTTATAAAAGAATTTCTTCCTATTTTTTTCTGTAATTCTTCGTTTTTTAATAATAAATCAATTGAATTCTCCAATTCTTCTACATTCTTAGGAGAAACTATAATTCCACTTTCTTCTTGAAGCATTTCAGGAATTGCTCCTACATTTGTACTAATTATTGCTTTCCCTAAAGACATCGCTTCTAATATAACATTTGGACATCCTTCTGTATAACTTGGTAAAATAAAAATACTACTTTTTTTTAATTCTTCTAATGTATCTCCATGTGTTTTTTCTCCTAAAAATTCTACATATTCAATATTATACATTTTTTTTAAAAATTTAAAATAATCTTCTTTATATGGTCCTACTATTTTCAATTTCCAATCTTTATATTTAGCTGTTATTCTATTCCATGCCAAGAGCAACTCCTCTATTCCTTTTGTTTTAACACACCATCCTATGAATAATATAACATTCTCTTTTTTTACATCTTTTTTATTTACTTTATCTATTTCTTCAATGTCAATGGGATTTAATATTTTAAAAACCTTATTACTTCCATATATTTTTTTTAAAGATAAATATGTTAAATCATCTATACAAATAATCTTATCTGTTTTATTTAATACCTTTATTAATAATTTCCACTCCCAATTCTTCTTTAAGTTTAATTCTGGTATTCTTCCATAATGAAGATGTGTAACAATAGAAATTTTATAATTTTTTGCTATTCTTATTAAAAAATAATCTCTAATCAATGCTAAAGAGCCACTTGTAGTAATATGTATCACTGTAGGTTGGAATTTTCTTATTGTTTTAAACATCTCTAATAAAAGTTTTATCATTTTGAAGCCACCTATAAAAATCCGATTAAATATTGTCCTTCCCTCTGTTATTCTCTTATTAGTTGCTGTATTAATTACTTCTAAATCAAACTCATTTAGGTGATTATTATGATATTTTTTTAATAGAAGACTCCAATTAGCAATTCCACCATATGGTGGTGGAAATGGTGCTACTAAAATTACTCTAATTGGCTTATTCATAATCTTTTCTCCACACATTTCTATTTATATAATCAGTATAAGATAAAATTATTCTTAAAACTTTATCTGATACATTTGGCATAGAATAGTCATAAACTTCTCTTAAAGTATCCTTTTCTTGAGTTTCTAATATTTCTAATCCTTGTAAAATTCTTTCTTTCTTTAATCCAACCATCATAACAGATGCTTCTTCCATTGCTTCTGGTCTTTCATGAGCTTCCCTTAAATTTAATGCCCTAAATTTTAAAATAGAAGATTCTTCTGATATTGTTCCACTATCACTTAAAACCACTTTAGATTCTATTTGAAGTTTTACATAATCATTAAATCCTAATGGCTTTAATAGATTTATCATCGGATTAAACTTCACTCCCTTTTCTTCTATCATTTTTCTTGTTCTAGGATGAGTACTTACAATAACTGGAAAATTATATTTATCAGCTATCGCATTTAAACTTTCAACTAAATTCATAAAGTTTATTTCTGAGTTAATGTTTTCTTCTCTATGTGCTGATATTACAAAGTATTTACCTTTTTCTAAATTTAATTTATTTAAGACATCTGAATTATTTATATCGTCTAATTTTGATTTTATTACTTCATACATAGGACTTCCTGTTTTTATAACTCTATCTGGTAGTAGTCCTTCTCTTAATAGATATTCTCTTGCTATATCACTATATGTTAAATTTATATCTGCAATATGATCTACAATCTTTCTATTTGTTTCTTCTGGTACTCTTTGATCAAAACATCTATTACCTGCTTCCATATGAAAAATTGGAATATGTCTTCTTTTTGCAGCTATTGCAGTAAGGCAAGAATTTGTATCTCCAAGTATTAAAAAAGCATCTGGTTTTTCTTTATCTATAACCTTCTCTATATTTATTAGAATATTTCCTATTGTTTCTATTGCTGTTCCAATAGCTGAGTTTAAGAAATAATCTGGTTTTTTTAATTTAAAATCCTCAAAAAATACTTCATTTAACTCATAATCATAATTTTGTCCTGTATGAACTAAGGTATGTTCTATTGCTTCACTTCTATCCAATTTATTTATTACAGCTGAAAGTCTAATTATTTCAGGTCTTGTCCCTACAACAGTCATAACTTTTAATTTTTTCATAATCTATACCTCTAAAAAATATGTATCTGGATTTTCTTTATCAAATAATTCATTTGCCCATATAACCAATATCATTTCTGAATCTCCTGTATTTGTTATATTATGAGTATAGCCAACTGGTATATCAACAACTTCAAGTTTCTTATCTGAAACATGATATTCTATTACTTCATCACTATATATGTATCTAAATCTTATTACAGCCTCCCCTTTTATAACAAGAAATTTTTCATTTTTAGTATTATGATAATGATTTCCTCTTGTTATCCCAGGTTTTGAAGTAGATATTGAAAATTGTCCACTATCAAGAGTTTTTATTATTTCTACAAAAGCTCCCCTATTATCTTTATGTTCAGTTAATTCATAAGAGAACTTATCTTTTGGTAAATATGATAAGTATGTTGAATATAGTGCTCTTTCAAAACCAGTTCCTACTTTATCTATAATTAAATCATTTCTATTATTTTTAAAAGAGTATAATAAATCTAGAATTTCTCCTAGTGTCTTTTCATAAATAATTGGTATTGAATTATATTCTCTTTCTTCTATTTTTTCAGTTAAATGTTTCGAAAAAGTATTAACCACATCATCAATATAAACTAAACTTAATTTTACTGCTCTGTCTGATACAGTTATTTCTAAATCATTAGCTATATTATTACACCAAGTAGCTATTACAGAATTATAATTTGGTCTACACCACTTTCCAAAAACATTAGGTAATCTATAAATATAGACTGGAGTATTATTTTTTGTTGAGTATTCTCTTAATAATTTTTCTCCTTCTAATTTACTTTTACCATAATCATTGTCTCTTTCTACTTGAATAGATGAAGTTACTAAAATAGGAATTTTTAGCTCTTTTTTTTCAATTATTGAGATTAAATCTTTTATTGTATCTCTATTTCCCTTATAAAATTCATCTATATTTTGAGGTCTATTTATTCCAGCTAGATGAAATATAAAATCCACTTTATCTATTTTCTTTTCTAAATCTTCTAGCTTATTCTCTATATCAAAAGTATGAACTTTTATATTTTCTATTCTTGATAATCTTTCCAATAGGTTTTTTCCTATAAAACCACTAGAACCTGTAACTAATACTTCCATTATTTCACCCCAAATCCTTTTAAAACATCTTGAATTTCATAAAGATTTAAAAGCATTTCTTTTAATTCTTGCTCGTTTAATTGATAAGTATTATCTGAATTATATTCTTCTACTTTTTCTATAGGCTGACCATTATCAAAATATTGAGAATAGTTCAAATCTCTACTGTCTGCTGGAACCCTAAAATAATTTCCCATATCTATAGCTCTTACTTTTTCTTCTTTTGTCATAAGAACTTCATATAATTTTTCACCATGTCTTATTCCTATATTTTTTATCTCATAATCTGGTTTACCTACAAGATTTCTTATAGTATTTGCTAATAACTCAATGGTTGCAGCAGGTGATTTTTGTATAAATAAATCTCCATTATGACCATTTTCAAAGGCAAATAGAACTAAATCTACTGCTTGGTCTAAACTCATCATAAATCTTGTCATATTAGGATTTGTAATAGTCATAGGTTTTCCACTTCTTATTTGATCAAAAAACAATGGAATTACTGAACCTCTTGATGCCATAACATTTCCATATCTTGTTAAACAAATCATAGTTTCACTTTCATTAAGATTTCTACCTTTTGCTACTATAACTTTTTCCATAAGTGCTTTTGACATTCCCATAGCATTTATAGGGTATGCCGCTTTGTCTGTGCTTAAACATACTACCCTTTTTACTTTATTGGCTATTGCTGAATTTAAAACATTTTCAGTCCCTAAAATATTAGTATACACAGCCTGAACAGGATAAAACTCACAAGAAGGTACTTGTTTTAATGCTGCTGCATGAAATACAAAATCTACTCCTCTCATAGCATCTGAGATTGAATTATAATCTCTAACATCTCCAATATAAAACTTTATTTTAGAATTATTATAGATCTTTCTCATATCATCTTGCTTTTTTTCATCTCTTGAGAAAATTCTAATTTCTTTTACATCTGTTTTTAAAAATCTTCTAAGAACAGCATTTCCAAATGAACCTGTTCCCCCTGTAATTAATAATACTTTATCTTTAAACATTTTTTATATCTCCTTAGTTATTATTGGTATACTTATGTAGTAATTCTACAGATTTCTCTACTCGAAATTCTTTTAAAAATAATTCTCTTGCATTTTTACTAAATTCTTTTCTCTTTTCTTTATTTTCTTTCATTATCTTTATATTTTCTATAAGAGAATCAATATCATCACTACAAGACCATAATCCTATATTATTATCTTGGATTAAATTTTTTATATCTGTATTTTTATCTGTTGCAGCAATAATTGGAATCCCCTTTTCCAAATATGCCAATGTTCTTGATGGATAGTTTGGAATTGTAAATCGTGAATCTAAAAATATAAATCCTGCATCACAACTCGATAATAGTTTTTCATATTCTTCTCTTGGCAAATTTTCTAAAACTTTTACATTTTTCTGTTCTTTAAAATATTCTCTTATTTTATCTCGCTCAGTTCCTCTTCCTACAAGAATAAATTCTATATTTTCTTCATTTTTAAAACTAGAAATTGCTGGAGCTATATTTAAAACTCCTTGTGGTAATCCCATATTACCACCATATATAAATTGTAATTTTTCTTTTTCAAACTCAAAATTAACATCTTTATGCCCTGTATCCTTTTTGGTATTAGGAAAATAATATACCTTTTCTTTTAAAATTTTAGGATTTTGTTCTAAAAGATAATCCATATTTCCTTTTGACATACAACCTATATAATCTGAAACATTGTATAGTGACTCTTCCTTTCTTTTGAAATACTTAAAAATAAAACTATCTTTTTTCATAAGTCCTATATCAACTGCATTTTGAGGAAATATATCTTTTAGCATTAAAAAAGTTTTAATCTGATAACATTTTTTTACTTTTTTTACTATATTTTCTAAAGTGATTGGAGGTGTTTCATATAAAAGTAAATCAAAATTACTTATATTCATTTTTTTTATAATTCTTTTTAAGAAAAATGAAAGAAAAAGAATTCCAATCCCTTTTATTAAAAAACTTACATTGTAAATTGGAAAACAACCACACCGAAAAACTACTGCTCCTCTTTCTTCAGCTATTTTATACTGAAATGGTTTTAATTCTTTTTCTATTGTGACTACTGTTACTTGATCACCTTTTTTTACTAACTCTTCCACTATATCAGTATATATTGTTGAATTTTCCTCTTTCTTTGGAAAAACTGTTGAAACATACAAAATTTTCATTCTTTCCTCCATAATAATGATATATATTCATTATACGATTTTCATCAGTTGTAATTTCCTCTATTTTTATAAAATTATTTTTTTGATAAAAATAGTTTGTTTTTTCATTATTTTTAGCATCTGTCTCTAACTCAATAAAATCAAACTTTTTAAAATCTATATTTCCTTTTAAAAAATCTATTAACTCTTTTCCAACACCTCTGTTAGAATAGTTAGGTTTAACTGCTATAGATTCTACTCTTATCTTTTTTGAGTTTTTTTTATCCTTCTCCTTTTTTGAAAATAATTTCTTTTTAAATATATATATTAATTTAAAAAATGAAATTGGATTTTTCAAAAATCTTTTAAAAAGTTTTAAAAAAAATGAAAGAAAATGTCTCTTTAAAATATTATAATAAATTAATATAGATCTTTCAGTAAAAGCTATGAAACCAACTATATTGTTATCTATTTTTGCTATATAAATTCCTGAATTTTTTACTTCTAAAAAACTTCTATATAGTTCAAAAAGTAAATCATCTCCTAAACTTGTTAAAAAAAAGTTAGGAAATGCATCTATATGCACTTTAACTATCTCTTGGAGTTCTCTGTTATTTTTGGCAATATCTATTTTCATATTATCCTCTTAAATTAACTTTTTTATATATTCACAAATATATTTAATATCATCTTCACTTAAAAAATCATGAAGTGGTAATGAAATTTCATTCTTATATTGATTATAAGCATTAGGATAATCTTCTATTTTAAAACCTAAATTCTTATACGCTGTCAAAAGTGGTAATGGTTGAAAATGAACATTTGTTGCTATATCATTTTCACCTAATTTAGCAATCACTTCATTTCTTTTTTCTTCATCTTGATTTTTTAGTCTTATCATATATAAATGTCTACAACTTTCTTTATCATCATCTTTAAAAATTGGTAACTCAATTTTATCAGTTAAGTCTTTTAAATATTTTTCATAATAAGATACCAACTCTTTCTTTTTCTGTAAAATTTCATTATCATACCTTTGAAGTTGGACTAAACCAATAGATGCCATAATATCTGTCATATTACATTTGTATCCTGGCATAACAATATCATATTTCCAAGCACCTGCTTTTAACTTTGCTAGTGCATCTTTATTTTGTCCATGTAAAGCTAACAACATTAATTCTTTATAAATTTGCTCATTGTCAAAATTTTCTGGAAGATTCCAAGTTAAAGCTCCACCTTCAGCTGTTGTTAAATTCTTTATTGCATGAAATGAAAATGAAGTTATATCTGCAACGCTCCCTATTTTCTTTCCTTTATAGCTACTTCCAAATGAGTGAGCAGAATCAGCTAAAACTAATATTCTTCCAAGTTTTTCTTGATAGGTTCCTTTTTTAGGATTAAATATATTTCTTTTCTTTTCCACTATATCTAAAATTTCTGAGTAATCAGCTGGAAAACCTCCAATATCAACTGGTATTATAGCCTTTGTTTCAGGAGTTATTAATTTTTCTACTTCTTTTGGATCTATATTAAATTCTCCATCTTTTGTATCTGCTAAAACTATTTTAGCTCCGCAATGATAAATCACACTAGCCGAAGCTGTATAAGTATAGGCTGATGTTATAACCTCATCTCCTTCTCCTATACCAAATAATCTAAGAGTTAATTCCATTGCTGTTGTTGCTGAATTAAGACAAACAGACTTTTTTGTCCCACAATACTTTGCTATTTCTTCTTCAAATTTTTTTGTTTTAGGACCTGTTGTAATCCAACCAGATTTCAGTGTATCAACTACTTCTGCTATTTCTCTGTCTGTTATATCAGGTGGAGAAAAAGTAATCTTTCTCTTTTCCATAAATAATCCTCTCCTCATCTATTTTAATATTTTTTTTATTGTTAATAAAATTATTCTTATATCTGTTAATATCGAAATTTCTGATAAATACTTTTTATTTAATTCTATTTTTCTAGGCATAACTTTTTCTATATATGCTTTTTCCGGATCTTTCTCCAAAGCTAATAAATCATTTTCATTTGAAAATTCTATTGAGGCATAGTCCGTTATTCCCGCTCTTACCTTTAAAATTTCTTTTTGTTCATCTGTATAAAGAGCAACATATTTTGGAACTTCTGGTCTTGGTCCAACTAAACTCATATCACCTATTAAAACATTTATCAACTGAGGTATTTCATCTAATTTATATTTTCTTAAAAAAGAACCTATTTTTGTTATTCTGCCATCTTTTCCAACTGTTATTTGACTATATTTATCTGAACCAACTCTCATAGTTCTGTACTTGAAAATTTTAAATTCTTTTCCATTTTTTGTTACTCTAATCTGTTTAAAAAATACAGGTCCTTTTGAATCAATTTTTATCAATATTGCTATTATTAACATAAAAGGCAATAATATTATTAATCCAAATAAAGAAAGAGTTATATCAAATATCCTTTTTAACAATTTTTACTCCACTCTCCCTTTAAAAGTTCCAATAATATTAGCAAGAGTTCTTCTCATACCAATAATATCATTTTTTTTAATTAAATCTTTAAGAATTGTATAATAATCATCTATATCAACTTTAACTTTTTCATTTTCCATATTAGTAACAAATATCTTATTGTTTGATGTCTTTTCTGATGAATTTACATCATATAGAAGTTCTTCAAATAATTTTTCACCTGGTCTTAAACCAACTATATCTATTCCAACATTAGACCCTGATAATTTAATCATATTTTTAGCTAAATCGTATATTTTAACTGGTTCTCCCATATCTAAAATTAGAATTTCTCCACCTTTACCAATAGTTGCTGCTTCTATAACTAATTGAGCTGCTTCTGGTATAGTCATAAAGTATCTTATGATATCTTTGTGTGTAAGAGTTAAATTCTTACCTTCTTCTATTAATTTTGAAAATATAGGAATAACTGAACCATTACTTCCTAGTACATTTCCAAATCTAACTGCCATAAATTTTGTATTTGAAGATTTTTCTGAATATTTTTGAAAAATCATTTCACAAACTCTTTTTGTTGCTCCCATAATATTGGTTGGATTTACAGCCTTATCTGTTGAAATTAAAACTACTGATTCTAATTTATATTTTAAACAACATTCTGCTATATTTTTAGTTCCAAATATATTATTTTTTATAGCTTCTTCTGGATTATTTTCCATAAGTGGTACATGCTTATGTGCAGCTGCATGAAACAATATATCTGGTTTATATTTGTTAAATAGTATATCTAACTTATCAAAATCTCTAACACTTGCAATTTCAGTCTTATAATCTAAATAGGTATATTTCCTTTTTAATTCTAACTCCATAAGATAAGAAGCATTTTCATTAATTTCTATATTAATAATTCTTTTAGGGTTATATTTTGCTATTTGGTTAATAAGTTCAGAACCAATACTTCCACCACCACCAGTTACAAATATCACTTTATCTTGAATAAATTCAAATACTTCCTTTGTATTTATTTTTATCTCATCTCTACCTAATAAATCCTCTAATTTTATATTTCTAAGTTTGGTAGTTAAATTCCCTTCTTCTATTAAATTATCTACATTTGGTAATATTTTAACAGACAATCCTTCAATTTTATTTATTTCTTTTAAGATATTAGAAATTTTATTTTGATTTACTGATGGCATAGATATAATTATTTTGGAGATATCTCTTTTTTCTGCTATTTCTTTTGCTTTTTCTAAACCACCTAAAACTTTTAGTCCATATACTTTTCCACCTATTTTATTTATGTTATCATCTAAAAAACCAACTATTTTATATGGAAAATTAGGATTTATCCTAGATTCTTTTACTAGCAATACACCAGATTCTCCTGCTCCATATATAAGTACATTTTCTTGATTAAAATCTTTTCTAATAATTCCTTTCATTCTAGTTAAGAACATCAAAAATCTTGAAAGTATCAATAAAAAGGTAAAAATTATAAAAACCTCAAAATATAAACTACTTTTTATAGTTTGGTTCAATAAATTTCTCGTTATATATGATAAAAGTGTTGTAGATACACTTAGAACTATTAAAGCTATATATTCAGATATCCCACTGAATCTCCAACTATTATTATAGATTTTTAAAATAAAATATATAATACAAAAAGAAATATTATAATAGATAAAGAAATTTATATTTCTATCTGTTATTTGTATTTGATCATATTTTAGAAAGACAGAAATAATTAATGAGATATTTAATAAAAATATATCTATTAAAAACTTTATTAATTTCCTTACACTATTCATGTTATAATCTCTCCTATTATAAATTTTCTTTATTTTTTTTATACCCTTCCATAAACTCTTTAATAAATATCACTAGTACTCCTAAACATAAACTTAAAAATACTCCTATTCCTAATTTTATAATATTTCCAGATTTTTCTTTTTCTACAATAATTGAACTATCATATTTTATAAAATTTTCTGTCTTGTTCAATCCTAAATCAAAAAGAGTTTTTATAGCTTGATATTCAGTTTCAAGAGCCTTATATTTTTCATAATATGTATCTATATTTGATACCTGTATAGGGTAAATATATTTAAAATAGTTATTATCTGTTGCCCCTGTCCCTCCTGATGTAATTGGAATATTTCCAGAAACTGCATTTACCTCTAATTGTTTTTTTAGCATAGGTAATGTTTTTTCTAAATATTTTTTTCTTTCTGCTAAATAATCAAACATATTTTCTTTATAGTATTGTTTTAATATATCTAAATATGTTGTCATGATACTATTTGAAACTTTTTTGTTTGTATCATTTCTTCTAACAACTCTTACAGTTGTTCTATATGAATCAGGAGAAATCAATTCTTGTTCATCTTTATTTTTAGTCAACTCTTTTATACTAGATGTCTCTAAAATTCTATTATTTACTAAAAACTGTCTTTTTGTGTCTATACTATCTCTATCCTCTTTTACTTTTTCTTCATATAGTGCTTTTAAATCAGGATTTTCAAAGAGCAGTTCTATGTATTTATTATCTAGTAGTATTTCTTTTGGATTCCTTTTAGGGTAATATATATTATCTCCTATATAACTATTTATTTCTTGATAATTAAGAGTATAATTGATATAAAGAGTATTATCTTTAAAAAAGATTATTCTTACCCCTATATACAAACAAGTTATTACTATCCCTAAAATAGTAACTTTTATAAATAATTTAATATTTTTTATAAAAATATTAATAAGATCATAAATATTTATCTCATTTTCCTCTTGGAAATCATCTTCTACTTTTACTAAATTATTTGACATTATTTACCCCTTTATTTATTATTTTCCTTCAAATATCTATCTATTGCATCTTTCCAATTAGGAATAGAAACTCCTAACTTTTCTTTAATTTTTTTACAACTCAATTTACTAAATTTTGGTCTTTCTGCCAATAAATTAAATTCTTCACTTTTAGCCCTTATTAAATCTCCTTTCCAAGAAATTTTTTCTAAAATATATTTAGCTTGATCGTATTTTGAAGCTATATCATCATTTGTAAAATGGTAAATTCCACTTTCGCATCCTTTTTTAATAAGTTCCCAACTAAAATAAGCTAAATCTTTTGAATAAGTTGGAGAAGAAACTTGATCATCTACCACTTTTAGTTCATTCTTTTGTTTTGAACATTCAATTATCTTATCAACAAAATTGGTATTTCCTTTTCCAAATACCCAAGAGGTTCTTACTATATATATTCTTGAAGTATTTTCTGGATTTTCTATTACTTGTGATACTAATAATTCTCCTTCATATTTTGTTTTAGCATAAGTTGATAGTGGATGAGGTTCATCTTCCTCTATATAGCCTGTACTTTCATTATATAAATAGCCTTCTATAAGACCATTAAAGACAAAATCTGTTGAATATGTTATAAATGTTGCTCCTATTTCTGAAGCTATCATTGCTAAATTAGCAGGAGCTTCTGCATTTAATTTATAACATAATTCTTTTTCAGTTTCAGCTTTATCTACATCATTATATGCAGCACAATTAATAATTGTGTCTATTTTGTAGTTTTGGTTCATAGTTTTAATATACGCTCTTAAAAAATCCCCATTAGTTATATCTACTTCATTTTTATCAGTAGCAATATACTTTTCACCAATAGAATCAAATAATTCCTTAAAATCTGTACCTAATTGCCCATTAGCTCCAAATATCAGTTTCATTCCTCTCACCTATTCAATATTATTTATTTTTTTATATTCTTTAAAACTCATATTCTTTTTATCTTTTTCAGAAATAATCAATTCATTTTCATTAATACCATATTTTTTAAAATTCCATTCTATATTTAAATCTTTATCATTCCACATTATCCCAGCTTCACTTTTAGGATTATAGAAATTATCACATTTATAGAAAATTTCTGTATTATCCTCTAATGTTAAAAATCCATGAGCAAAATTTCTTGGGATAAAAAACATTTTTTTGTTTTTTTCACTTAATTCAACTGTTACATACTTTCTAAAAGTTTTACTATTCTTTCTTAAATCAATAGCTATATCAAGTACAGCTCCTTTTAAGACTCTCACTAACTTAGCTTGTGAATATTCGTCCTTTTGAAAGTGCAAGCCTCTTAAAACTCCTTTTAATGATTTAGAATGATTATCTTGAACAAATATATTTTTTATTCCTATTTCTTTAAAAGTATTATAGTTATAGCTTTCCAGAAAAAATCCTCTACTATCTTCAAATATTTGTGGTTCAATAATAAATAAATCTTTTATTCCTGTTTCTATTTTTTTAATAATTTTAATTTACCTTCCCTTTTTATTATAACACTATATTTGACTATATAAAAGCATTTTCTAATTTAATAAAATAATTACTATAATTCCTAATATTATTCTATATAATCCAAATGAAGCAAAACTTCTTTTTTTGATAAAGTCCATAAACCATTTAATAACTATATATGCAACTACAAAAGCTATTGCAGAACCTAATGCCAAATAAGACCATTCCATTTCTGTAAAAGCTAAACCATTTTTAAAAAGTTTTAAAGCTGTTGCTCCAAACATAGTAGGTATAGCTAAATAAAATGAAAATTCAGCAGCTAGTGGTCTTGATAAACCTAATAGTAAAGCTCCTATTATAGTTGCACCTGACCTTGAAGTTCCAGGTATCATTGCTAAACATTGGAAGAGTCCTATTAAAAATGCTGTTCTATATTTCAGCCCAGCAAATCTTTTTACCTTAGGCTTAATATTTTTTAACTTATATACAACTTCTATTCCTATGAAGATAACTCCATAAGTTATTAAAGTTATTGCAACTACAAATACATTATCCAAAAAATATTTGCCTATTATATCATCTAATAATAAACCTATAACCATTGCTGGTAAAACACCAACTATAATTTTCAACCACAATCTAAATCTTAAAACAAATTCTTTTTTTGTTCTTACAAAAGGACTTATATCTTTCCAAAAATAAACCACAACTGAAAGTATTGCCCCAAGTTGTATTATAATTAAAAAGCTATTTCTAAAAGTTGGAGATAAATATTCTCCTCCAATCAACTTATTGACAAGTATCATATGCCCTGTGCTACTGACAGGCAAAAATTCAGTGATACCTTCAACTATTGCAAGAATAACAACCAATATAATTGCATTCATTTTCTACCCCCACATTATAGATAAGAATCTTCCTTAGCTAAATAGTTTTGGACATAGTCCTTCACTCCTTCTTCTAAACTGTGCATTTCTTTAGTATATCCTATTTCTCTTAATTTATTAATCTTTGCTTCTGTAAAATATTGATATCTACCTTGTAAATCTTCTGGCATTTCAATTAATTTTACAACTTCATTTCTATCTAAATTATCATTATGAGAAGCTGCTTTCATTGTAGCCATAGATAAATCCATAAAACTTCTAGCTTTTCCAGTGCCTATATTATAGATTCCAGATTTTACATTATTGGTCAACATAAAAAACATTACATCCACAACATCTTTTAGATAGACAAAGTCTCTTAATTGTTCTCCATCTTTAAATCCTTCTTTATATGATTTAAAAAGTTTTACATATCCATTTTCTACATATTGATTATATGTGTGAAATACCATTGAAGCCATTCTTCCTTTATGGTATTCTTGTGGACCATATACATTAAAGAATTTTAAACCATTCCATTGTTTAGGTTGATTTTTTTGTTTAAAAGCCCAATCATCAAAAAATTTCTTTGAATAGCCATATTTATTTAGAGGTTTTAACTTTTGTAATTCTTCTGGACTTACATCATCATTATATCCAAGTTCTCCCATACCATAAGTTGCAGCAGAAGAAGCATAAATATATTTTATATTTTTTTCAGCACAGAAATTCCATAAAAATTTACTATATCCAAAATTATTATCCATTAAAAAGTCCGCATCTGTTTCTGTTGTAGCTGAACAAGCCCCCATATGTATTACTGCTTCTATTTTATCTGCATTTTCTTTACAAGCTAACCATTCTTTTAAATTATCTTTATCCATCCAATCATAATATTCTCTTTTTCTAATATTTAACCATTTATCTTCTTTTCTTAATTTGTCAACTATTAGAATATCTTTTATTCCCATTTCATTTAGCTTCCATACAAAAGCACTTCCAATCATTCCAGCTCCACCTGTAACAATTATCATTTCAATACCTCCTTGTATTTAACTTAAAGAGTATAACATTTTTAATTATTTAATTAAAGTAAAAATTTATTTTATTTTTATTATTATACCACACAATATATCATAAAACATAATTAAAAATTATTAATATTTACAAAATTTGTGGTAAAATATATCAGTTATTTCACATTAATAATTTTACAGGAGGAATTTAAGTGAAAAAAATATTTTTTTTAATATATATATTTTTAAATTTTAGTTTTGCATATTCAGAAAATATAGAATTAAAATCAAGAGAAGATGTTGAAATTGAAAATATAGAAAGTCAAATAAAAGTTTTAGAAGATAAAATTCAAACAATAAAAAAACTAAAAAATAATAAAAATAAAGATGATTTAAAAGTTGCCTTAGTTTTAAGTGGTGGTGGAATAAAAGGATATGCTCATTTAGGAGTTTTAAGAGTTTTAGAAAGAGAAAATATTAAAATTGACTATATCACTGGAACAAGTATAGGAGCTTTGGTTGGGACATTGTACTCAATAGGTTATAGTATTGATGATATTGAAAAAGTTTTAGATATAATAAATGTTGAAAACTTTTTAGAAACAGGTTCTGATACTACTAATTTACCTTTAGATAAAAAAGAAAGTTTAAAAAAATATAGCTTATATGTTAATTTTGATAATGAATTAAATTTTTCTTTACCAAAAGGTCTTAAAGGAAACAGGGAAACATATTTAGTGGTAAAAGACTTATTAAAAAATTATGCAAATATTAAAAATTTTGATGACTTCCCTATACCATTAAGAATAATTGCAACAAACTTAAATACTGGTGAAACAAAAGCCTTTTCAAAAGGAGATATCTCAAAAATTCTAATTGCAAGTATGGCAATTCCAACTATTTTTGAACCAGTTGAAATAGATGGAAATATTTATGTCGATGGACTTGTAAGTAGAAATTTACCAGTTGAAGAAGCCTATGATATGGGAGCTGATTTGGTTGTAGCCTCAGATATAGGAGCACCTATTGTAAAAAAAGATAATTATAATATTTTAAGTGTTTTAAATCAAATAAGCACTATTCAATCTTCAAATATTACAAAAGTTTCAAGAGAAAAGGCTTCAATTTTAATAAGTCCTGATGTTAAAGATATTTCTGCAATTGATTCATCAAAAAAGAATGATTTAATAAATTTAGGTAAAGTTGCTGCTGAACAACAAATAGCAAAGATAAAAGAATTACCTAAGAGCTCTTCTAATAGAAAAATAGTAAAAAATATTGAAGATAAAAAAGAAAAATTTGTTATAAATAAGATAGAATATAACAAAAAATTTGATAATACTACTGTTGAAATTTTAGATAATACTTTTAAAAATTTACTTAATAAACCTATTTCTGAAAAAGATATAGAAAATACAATTACAGAAGTTTATAACTTAAAATATATGGATAAAGTTTATTATACTATCAATGATAATGTCCTATATTTAGATGGAGAAAAAGCACATTCAAATAGAATAGGTGTTGGTGCTAACTATCAAACTGGTTATGGCACTACTTTTAATATTGGAACTGATTTATTCTTTAATGGAAAATTTGGAAATAATATCAATTTGAATTTTAAATTTGGTGATTATTTAGGGCTTGATTTAGGAACTCTTACATATCACAGTATTAAAAATAGATTTGGAATTTTAACAAATATTGGATATAATGAGAGTCCATTTTTCTTATATGATAACAGAAAAAAAATTGCTAAATTTATGAATAGAGAAGCATATTTGAATGTAGGAATTTTTACTCAACCTAGTAATAATTCTATGATTTCTTATGGTATAATTTCAAAGTTTTCTAATTTAAAACAAGATACTGGTGGAAACTTATCACGAAATCTAGAATATTCTGAAAATCAAACAAAAACTTATTTAAGATTCAAGTATGATAATTTAGATTCTATTTCTAATCCTATGAAAGGAATAAAAGCTGATCTTATTTATAACTTTGCAGGTTCTTTTGGAAAATCAAAATCAAATTTATATGGTCCTGCATATAGTATTAAAGGTTATGTTCCTATAAATCCAAAATCATCATTTATATATGGCTTAAATTTAGCTAGTTTAAGGGGTGATAGAATAAGAGCTGATCAAAGAATTAGACTAGGTGGAATATATACTAATATAAATGATAATGAATTTGAATTTTATGGATTTAATTATCAAGAAAAACAAGTAAAAGATTTAATAAGTTTAACATTGGGATTTAAACATAAAATAGTTTATTCATTGTATTTTAATACTAAATTTAATATAGCAACATTTACAGAAAATAATCCTTTGGAAAATAATAATTCTAGGTTATGGAAAAACTACTCAAAAGGAGTAGGAGTATCTATAAGTTATGATTCACCAATAGGACCTATTGAATTCTCTATTTCTTCTGACTTAAAACATAGAAAACCAATAGGTAGTATTTCCATTGGATATAAATTAGATTAGGGAGGATATTATGGAATTTGATATTGTTAAATTTTTAATTCTTGCAGTTTTCTGTTTTATTGCGGCTGTTGTTGATGCTATTTCTGGTGGAGGAGGTTTAATATCTTTACCTGCATATTTTGCAGTAGGTTTTCCACCTCACATAGCCTTAGGTACTAATAAACTTTCAGCTTTTCTTTCAACTTTTGCCAGTGCCTTTAAATTTTGGAAAGCTAAGAAAGTTAATGTTGAGATAGTTTCAAAACTATTTGTTTTTTCTCTAGCTGGTGCTGTTTTAGGAGTTAAAACTGCTGTTTCTATTGATTCAAAATATTTTAAACCTATTTCATTTGGAATTCTTATCTTAGTTTTTCTATATGCCTTAAAAAATAAAAGTTTGGGAGAAAAAAATTACTATAAAGGAACTACACCAAAAACTATTTTACTTGGGAAGATAATGGCATTTTGTTTAGGTTTTTATGATGGATTTTTAGGTCCTGGAACTGCAGCATTTTTAATGTTTTGTTTAATTAAAATATTTAAGTTAGATTTTTCTTCTGCAAGTGGAAATACAAAGATTTTAAACCTTTCAAGTAATTTTGCTAGCTTGGTTGTATTTGCATTTTTAGGAAAATTAAATTGGGTCTATGGACTGTCTATTGCAGTTGTTATGACCTTTGGAGCTATTATTGGTTCAAAACTTGCTATATTAAAAGGAAATAAGTTTATAAAACCAGTATTTTTAGTTGTAACTATTGTTTTAATTTTAAAAATGTCAGTAGAAATATTTTTTTAATTTATAAAATATACAATTGAGTATTACAAATAAAAATAAGAGAGTTACATTCCAGATTTTAGGATAAAAATTAAATAGAATGAGCCGAGCAAATCTCAGCATGTTTGAAGCTGACTTGTCAGCAAGTTGGCTGAATTTGCAGCGAATTCTTAATTTTTATTCGTTAAGAAATCTGGCTAGTAACGAACTATTTTTATTTTAATTCTGTGGAGGGAAAATTGGAAAAAATAAAAGTATTTACACTTGAAAATAAATTTTTAAAAATTGAGCTTTTAAATTTAGGAGCTATTATTAAAAAAATAGAACTTAGAGATAAAAATGGAGATATGAAAAATATTGTCTTTGGCTATGAAGATGTAAAAAAATATAGAGAGAATCCTGCTTATTTTGGAGCAATTATAGGAAGAACAGCTGGAAGAATAAAAAATGGAGATTTAAACTTAACTGATGGAATATATAAATTAAATGTTAATAATGATGGAAATACCCTACATGGAGGAGAAAATTCTATCAGTCATAGATTTTGGAATGTTGAAACTATTGAAAATGGTCTATGTTTTTCTATAAAGAGTTCTCACTTAGATAATGGCTACCCTGCAAATGTAGAAATAAAAGTTAGTTATATTTTAAATAATAATGAACTATTAATAAAATATTTTGCCACAGCTGATAGATTAACTTATTTAAATTTAACTAATCATAGTTATTTTAATTTAAGTGGAAACCCTAATAATACTATCTATGAAGATATTTTAAAAATAGACTCTGATTACTTGATAGGGATAGATAAAAATTCTATTCCTTGTAAAACTATAAATTTAGATAATAATATTTTTGATTTTAGAAATTCCAAAAAATTAGAAGAATTTTTTAAAGCTAATGATGAGCAAAAAACTCTTGCTAATAATGGCATTGACCATCCTTATATCTTTAATAATAAAATTGGAAAATTAGAAATTAAAAATTTTGAAAGTGGGATTAAGATGTCAGTTGAAACAAATAATCCTGCTGTTGTAATTTACACTGCTAATTATTTACAAGATATAGGGTTTAAAAAACATTCTGCTATTTGTTTTGAAACACAAGAAGTACCAAACTTATATAAAGATAAAAAAATTAATATTTATCCAACTTTTATTGATAAAAATACTAATTATGAAAAATATACAAAATTTATTTTTGAAATAAATTAAAAAGATTTAAATATATAAAAAATGAAGGATAAAAGAGTTTTAAACTTCTTATTATTCTTCATTTATAAATTATCATTTTTAATTTAAGATTTTATAACATTTAGTATTTACACTTAAAAATTCATTGGTGTCTATATTAACTTTACCAATACTTACATTAATTTTTTTTAATATTTCATTATATAAAATATCTGATATGTTAGTTCTAATACTTGTTCTTAATAAAAGTGGTATTTTTACCCCTAAAAGAAAAAATTTTTTATCTAAATCTAATAATGTTTCTTTTAAAAATGGATTCCTTGTAGAATCACTTTCTTCAATAATGTAAGTATTTACTTTATTAATTAATTGTGCTTTAGCTGTTTGACATTTTATAAACTTTTTTTGATTATTAATATTTTCTAAGCATATATACATATGAGATTGTACTGCTAAACTAGCTTGTATATTTGGAAAAGGCATTCTAAGAGTAACAACATCTTTTTTACTAATCAACTAATAACACTCCTTCCCCATCAATTGACAAATAAACTGGGTTTATTAAATCATTTTCTTGACTTAAAAGATCTAACACTTCATAATGTTCATCAGTTAAATCATTCAATTCTTCCTTTTTTATAAGAAATATTTTATTTGCAATTTTAATAATTTTAAAATTATCTATAAGTAAAGCTGTTTTATAAATTTTTTTTAGTTTTTCTTTATCTTCGCTAGAAATATCACTAAGTTCTATTGGTATTTGCTTTTTCCCATCATCAATTAATTTCTTTTTAGACTTCCACATATCTAATTGATGAGTTAAATCAGATAATTCAGTATCTGTCATTGTTGAAGTTAAAAAAAGAGCTTTTTCAACATTTTCTTTATCAACATTATAACTAGTATCATTATTAGCATTAACAGTTGACTCTAAAAAATCTTTTTCATATCTTTGAAAACCATAAACATCACTAAAAACAGGACCATTTTTATATGCTTTTAGATTTGTAATATCATAATCCTTATTATTTATAAATTGAAACATTTCATAAAAAAATAAAAACTTTTGAGTTTGAAGATTACTATAATTGCTATTTTTAATATTCAACCATTTTAATAAAGCTAATTTTCTATCATTAATATTACTCATAACTATCCCTCCTTTTTAATTTTATCTTGTTGACTAATTATATCACATTAGCTAATAAGAATTCAACTTAATTTTATTTATACTTTTATAATTAATCTTCTTTTAAAGAAAATTTTATTTTTTACTTTTAATTTTTTTACTTTTAAATAAATAGTATTTTTATAGCTGATGTGATATAATTATAAGGACAATTTTAAAGGACAGAAAATATATTTATAGTCAAGGGACTATTTAAGGAGTGAAAATTAATGTTTGATGAAAAAATTATGGAGCTAGAACTTGCTGGAAGAACTTTAAAAGTTTCAACTGGTAAAATTTCTAGACAATCTAGTGGAGCTATTGTAATTCAATATGGAGATACAGTTCTTCTATCTACTGCTAATCGTAGTAAAGAAGCAAGAAAAGGTGCTGACTTTTTTCCTTTAACTGTTGACTATATAGAAAAATTTTATTCAACAGGTAAATTCCCAGGAGGATTTAATAAAAGAGAAGGAAGACCTTCAACAAATGCCACATTGGTTGCAAGACTTATTGATAGACCAATAAGACCGATGTTTCCAGATGGATTTAACTATGATGTACATATAGTTAATACAGTTCTATCTTATGATGAAATCAATACACCTGATTATTTAGGAATAATTGGTTCATCTCTTGCACTTATGATTTCTGATATCCCATTCTTAGGACCTGTTGCAGGGGTAACAGTTGGGTATAAAAATGGAGAATTTATTTTAAATCCATCTCCAAAAGAATTGGAAGAAAGTGAACTTGATTTATCTGTTGCAGGAACAAAAGAAGCTGTAAATATGGTTGAAGCAGGAGCAAAAGAATTAGATGAAGAAACTATGTTAAAAGCAATTATGTTTGCACATGAAAATATTAAAAAGATTTGTGAATTTCAAGAAGAATTTGCTAAACTATATGGTAAAGAAAATATAGAATTTGAAAAGCCAGAAGTTTTACCTCTTGTTAAAAATTTTATTGATACTAATGGATATGAAAGATTACAACAAGCTGTTTTAACTACTGGTAAGAAAAATAGAGAAGAAGCTGTTGACTCATTAGAAGAAGAATTAGTGGAAAGATTTACACAAGAAAATTATCCAGATGTTCCAGAAGAAGAATTACCAGAAGATATAATATTAGAATTTAAAAATTACTACCATGATTTAATGAAAAAATTAGTTAGAGAAGCCATTTTATATCACAAACATAGAGTTGATGGAAGAACAACAACTGAAATAAGACCTTTGGATGCTCAAATAAATGTTCTACCTATTCCTCATGGTTCAGCACTGTTTACAAGAGGAGAAACTCAATCTCTTGCAATTACAACATTGGGAACTAAGGAAGATGAACAGTTAATAGATGATTTAGAAAAAGAATATTATAAAAAATTCTATTTACACTATAACTTCCCACCATATTCAGTTGGTGAAGTTGGAAGAATGGGTTCACCTGGAAGAAGAGAATTAGGACATGGTTCACTTGCAGAAAGAGCTTTAAGATATGTAATTCCTACTGAAGAAGAATTTCCTTATACTATAAGAGTGGTATCTGAAATAACCGAATCCAATGGGTCATCTTCACAAGCCTCTATCTGTGGTGGTTCATTATCACTTATGGCAGCAGGAGTTCCTATAAAAGAACATGTTGCTGGTATAGCAATGGGACTTATTAAAGAAGGAGAAGAATTTACAGTTTTAACAGATATAATGGGATTGGAAGACCATTTAGGAGATATGGATTTCAAAGTTGCTGGTACAAAATCTGGAATTACAGCTTTACAAATGGATATTAAAATTACAGGTATAACAGAAGAAATTATGAGAATCGCTTTAAATCAAGCTCATCAAGCTAGACTTGAAATATTAGAGCTTATGAATAACACAATTTCTAAACCTGCTGAATTAAAATCTAATGTACCTAGAATACAACAAATAACTATTCCTAAGGATAAGATTGCAGTTCTTATTGGACCAGCTGGGAAAAATATTAAAGGTATCATAGACCAAACAGGTTCTACTGTTGACATAACTGATGATGGACTTGTATCTGTTTTTGCAAAAGATGCTGAAACATTAGAAAAAACTTTAAAACTTATAGATTCTTATGTAAAAGAAGTTGAATATGGTGAAGTGTATGAGGGAAGAGTTGTTTCTATAATGAAATTTGGTGCATTTATGGAAATTTTACCTGGTAAAGAAGGTCTACTTCATATTTCTGAAATTTCACCAGAAAGAGTTGAAAAAGTTGAAGATGTACTTTCAGTTGGAGATGTATTTAAAGTAAGAGTTATTTCTATGGAAGGTGGAAAAATCTCTTTAAGTAAAAAGAAGGTTTAATTCTAGGAGGACTTTTATGAATTTACCTAATAGACTTACTATGATTAGATTTATATTAGCAGTGCCTTTTATAATATTTTTACAATATTCAGATTCAAGTAAATATGGTTTGATTTTTAGATTAATTTCTCTTGTGATATTTGTAATAGCATCACTCACAGATTTTTTTGATGGCTATATTGCAAGAAAATACAATTTAATTACTGATTTTGGGAAAATTATGGATCCTCTTGCTGATAAAATACTTGTTATTTCAGCACTTGTAATATTTGTACAATTAGAGTATATCCCAGGATGGATGTCTATTATTGTTTTAGCTCGTGAATTTTTGATAAGTGGAATAAGAATACTTGCAGCTGCAAAAGGAGAAATTATTGCAGCAGGTAATTTAGGAAAATATAAGACAACAAGTCAAATGATTGTTGTCATAATCTCCTTAGTAATAGGTCCTATTGGTTTTCACATATCTGATTATTATTTTACAGTAGCAGAAGTATTGATGTTAATACCAGTTATTTTAACAATATGGTCAGGTTGGGAATATACTTTTAAAGCAAAACACTATTTTACTGAACAATGAAAGAGGAAATTTTATGTCACTTTTAGCATATTCACTTATAACTATAATACAAAAATTGAGTTGGATTATTTATATCTTAATTATGATTAGAGTTCTTTTATCTTGGGTTCCAATGAATAATAGCTTTTCTGAACTCATTTACAATGTAACTGAACCTATGTTAAAACCATTTAAGGATGTGTTAAATAAATACTTAAATTTACCTATTGACCTTTCACCTTTGCTTTTTATAGTTTGTGTAGAAGCAGTTGAAAAAATTTTAATAAGGCTGATTATAATTATTTTTTAATAATACTGTGGAGGTTATTGCTAATATCAAATGTATAAAAATAGTTCGTTACTAGCCAGATTTATTAACAGATAAAAATTAAGAATTCGCTGCAAATTCGCTAAACTCACTTCGTTCAAACACAGCGAGATTTGCTCGG
>OGGR01000202.1_pt1 | contig 47694 bp, 49 predicted proteins | sample 1571321 | NCBI WGS metagenome assembly OGGR01 (sample SAMEA2582048, study PRJEB24529) | metagenome | biome: Human gut stool | place: China | collected 2011 | reverse complement strand
AGATTTGCTCGGCTCATTCTATTTAATTTTTATCCTAAAATCTGGAATGTAACTCACTTATTTTTAATGACTATTTTAAGTTAAATTGTAACAGCTTATTTTTATAAGTATTAGGAAGGAATAAAATGGGAAATTATGATTTCTATCCAGCAATAGAACCTTTTAAGTCATATATGTTGCCTGTAAGTGATATACATAGCATTTATGTGGAAGAATGTGGAAATCCAAATGGAGAGCCTATAATCTTTTTACATGGTGGTCCAGGAGCAGGTTGTGGAAAAAAAGCAAGAAGATTTTTTAATCCAGAATATTATCATATAATTTTATTTGACCAAAGAGGTTGTGGAAGAAGTATACCTTTTGTCGAACTTAAAGAGAATAATATTTTTTATTCTGTTGAAGATATGGAAAAAATAAGATTACATATAGGTATTGATAAATGGACTATATTTGCTGGAAGTTATGGTTCAACTTTGGGCCTTACTTATGCTATTCATTATCCTGAAAAAGTAAAAAGAATGGTTTTACAAGGAATATTTTTAGCTACTGAAAGCGATTTAAAATGGTTTTTTCAAGAAGGAATTTCTGAAATTTATCCAGCAGAATTTAAAAAATTTAAAGATTTTATTCCAAAAAAAGAACAAAATAATCTGCTTGAAGCATATTATAAAAGATTTTTCTCTAATGACATAGATCTTAGAAATAAAGCAATAAAAATTTGGAGTAGATTTCAATTAAGAGTGATGGAATCTGAAAATATTATGATTCCAGAAGAAGAGGAAATACAGGTATCTGAGATATCACTTGCTCTAATAGAAGCACACTATTTCTATAATAATATGTTTTGGGAAGATAAAAATTATATATTGAATAAAATTGAAAAAATAAAAGATATTCCAATTTATATAGCTCATGGAAGATTTGACCTAAATACAAGAGTTGTTTCTGCATATAAGTTAGCAGAAAAATTAAATAATTGTGAACTTATTATAGTTGAAGGAGTTGGACATTCTCCTTTTACTGAAAAAATGTCTAAGGTGCTTATAAAATTTTTAGAAGATATAAAAGAATTAAATTATAAAGATGAGGGAAATGGATAATGGAAGATAAAGTTCTTATAATAAATACTGGTGGAACTATTGGTATGGTTGGAAAACCTTTAAGACCTGCTTATAATTGGGCTGAAATTACTAAGGGATATTCAGTTTTAGAAAAATTTCCAACAGATTATTATCAATTTGATAAATTAATAGATTCATCAGATGTTACAGTAGAATTTTGGATAAAGTTAGTAGAGGTTATTGAAAAAAACTATGATAAATATATAGGCTTTGTAATATTACATGGTACTGACACTATGGCATATACTGGCTCTATGTTATCATTTTTATTAAAAAATTTAGCAAAACCAGTTATTTTAACAGGAGCACAAGCTCCAATGGTAAATCCTAGAAGTGATGGACTTCAAAATTTAATAAATTCTATCTATATTGCAGGACATAAATTGTTTGATATTCCTCTAATTCCAGAAGTATGTATATGTTTTAGAGATAGTTTATTAAGAGCTAATAGAAGTAAAAAAACTGATAGTAATAATTATTATGGATTTTCATCACCAAACTATAATCCTTTAGCAGAAATTGCTACTGAAATAAAAGTGATTAAAGATAGAATATTAAACAAACCAACAGAGAAATTTTATGTTGAAAAAAATATTGATGCTAATGTTTTACTATTGGAGTTATTTCCAGGTTTACATTCCAAATATATATCTGACTTTATTGAGAGCAATAAGAATATAAAAGCCTTGATATTAAAAACTTATGGAAGTGGAAATACTCCGACAAGTGAAGATTTTATAGAAACTTTAAAATCCATATCTAAAAAAGGTATTCCAATTTTAGATATTACACAATGTATTTCAGGAAGTGTAAAGATGCCTCTTTATGAATCAACTGATAAACTTTCAAAATTAGGAATTATAAATGGAAGTGATATAACTTCTGAGGCTGGTTTAACTAAGATGATGTATTTATTAGGAAAAAATTTAAGTTTACAAGAAATTAAAAATGCTTTTACAATTTCAATCTGTGGAGAACAGACTGTGTAGTATAGGAGAAAATTTATGAAAAGATGGATATTTTTAATACTGGCTATTATAATAATTTCAATTTTTGGTCTAATAAAATCTTGCCAAAGAGAAAAAAGAGAAGTTATCAATGTTTACACAGACAGAGAAATAGAAATTTTTATTGGAAAATTAGCTAAAAAATACGAGAATACTGATAAAGAAGTAGCAATAAAAATAAATTCTTTAAATTCAATTGAAGATTATGATATTATACTAACTGATGAAGATTCAAAAATTAAGGATAGTATTAAAAAGAAATATGAAGTTAAAGACTTTTTTGAAGATAATTTAGTTATAATAGGTCGTAGAAAAATAGATAATTTATCTCAAATGTTGACTTCTTCTATTGCCATTCCAAACTATAAAACAAATATTGGCAAAACAGGCTTAGATATTTTAGCTAAAGTTGAAGGCTTTCAAGAAATGGCAAAAAATATTCAATATAAAGATGATGTGATGAGTTCTCTTGAAAGTGTAGATTTATATGAAGTTGATTATGCTTTTGTTACAAGTAAAATTTTACCTCTTGCTAAAAATTCTGAAATTTGCTATATTTTTCCAGTGAATATAGGAAGAAGCCAAATTTTATATAAGGCTTATATTAATTTAGAAAGTAATAAAAATCCAAAAAAATTTTACAATTTTATGGAAGAAGAACTTACAGACAAAACTCAGAATAAACCAAAATCTGAAAAAAATAAAGTGATAAAAACTAATTAGAAGTTGGAGGTACCACTTTGAAAAAAGTATTAATAATTTTTTGCCTATTGTTGATAGCCAACAATAATTTTGCAGAAGAAAATATTGTAACAGAAAATATAAATGAAAATATTCAAAAACCTGTGGAAGAAAAACCACAAAAAATAGTTTTAGATGTGAAATCAGTATATGACTCTCTAAATATAAAAAATAAAATAGATTATTCTATTTTTCAAAAAGCGTATTTAGGATATGTACAAATTACAAATAAAAACCCTGGTGTTTTAATAATAATAGATTATAGTAAACCGTCAAATGAAGAAAGATTTTATGTCTTGGACTTAAATAAAAAAAAGTTAGTCTATTCAACACGGGTTGCTCATTCTAAAAATTCAGGATTGGAAATTCCTTTACAATTTTCAGATGACCCTAACTCTTATCAAAGTTCACTAGGATTCTTTGTAACATTAGGAGAATATAATGGAGCTTATGGATATTCTTTAAGATTAAAAGGACTTGAAGAAAATATAAATGCTAATGCAGAAGATAGAGCTATTGTTATTCATGGTGGAAATATAGTTGAAGATGATTATATAAAAAGATATGGATTTGCAGGAAGAAGTTTAGGTTGTCCTGTTTTACCTTATTCATTAGCGAGAGAAATTATAGATTTTATAAAACATGGAAGAGTTTTATTTATTTATGGAAACGATGAAGAATATATTGATAATAGTACATATTTAAGTAAATTAGCAGCTGTTTTTGAAGGAAGTCCAAAAAATATTGTTGAAATAGAAAAACCAAGTGAGATTCAGAAAACTTCTCCAACTCCGACTGTTACAACTGTGGCTACTACAACTACTGTTAATCACCCTGTTGCAACAGTACTAGGAGATAAAAAAGAAAATATTAATCGTGAAACTGTAATTGCTGAGGCTAATATTACAAAAATTCATGAAATTATAAAGCAAGAAGCTAAGTATACTAATAATGTAAATAATAATAAAGTTTCTTATACTGAATTATTAAAAGATGTAATTCAAGAAAGAAATAATAAAACATCTAAAACAAAGGAAAATATTGAAAATAAAAAATCAAATGAAGAAAATAATGATAATCAAGAAAAAATAGTTGAACAAACTATCACAGATAATTCTTTTGAAACAAAGCAAGAAATTGAAACAACTGTTCAACAAAATGAAAATATAGAAGAAAATAAAAAAGAAGAAAGAAAATATCCAGAAGAAGTTATTAAAAAAAGTTTAGGATTAGAAATTAAATTAAAATAATTTTTACCAGAGGCTATTAAAGTTTTATAATAGCCTCTTTTTTCTATTATTGATATAAATTCTAAAATATTATATAATTAATTAAAACAATTTAAGGAGCTTTTAATGGATAAAATTAAACAGAGAATGAAAAAGATTGAAATTTTAAGTACTATACTTTTTATTATAATTTTAATTTCTTTTTCAACATATGTTATCAATGAACACGAAAATATATTTATAGGAATGTATAAAATTGTAACTTCTCCTGCTATTTTAGTTACTGATTTTATGTATGTAGGGGGAATAGGAGCTGCCTTTCTTAATGCAGTTTTAATTTTTTCTTTTAATTTTTTCTTAGTGAAATTATTTAAAGTAAAGATTAATGGAATAACCATTGCTGCTTTTTTTACAGTTTTTGGTTTTTCATTTTTTGGAAAAAATATTTTAAATATTCTACCTTTTTATTTAGGGGGTATTTTATATAGTATCTATACTTCAACAGATTTTTCTGAACATATAGTTCCTATTGCTTTTTCAAGTGCATTAGCTCCTTTTGTAAGCAGTGTTGCTTTTTATGGAGAAATATCCTATGAAACATCATATATAAATGCAATTTTAATTGGTATTTTAATTGGTTTTATAGTTGTTCCTTTGTCAAAAAGTCTTTATGATTTTCATGAAGGTTATGATTTATATAATTTAGGTTTCACAGCAGGTATACTGGGTTCGGTTATTATTGCTGTTTTAAAATTATATCATTTTGAAATAACTCCACAATTTTTATTGTCAACAGAATACGATATACCTTTAAAAATTTTATGTTCTTCTGCCTTTTTTTCTTTAATAATTATTGGCTTTTATATAAATGATAATTCACTTTCAGGTTATTTTTCTTTAATAAAAGATAATGGATATAAATCTGATTTTACACAAAAATATGGATATGGATTAACATTTATAAATATGGGAGTAATGGGATTTGTAAGTATAGGTTTTGTTATGATAACAGGTCAAGCATTTAATGGTCCTGTTTTAGCTGCACTTTTTACTGTTGTTGGCTTTTCTGCAAATGGGAAAACAGTTTTTAACACTCTTCCAATATTATTAGGTGTTTTACTTGCAAGTTTAGGAAGTAAAGGAAGTATTTTTACCTTGGCTATATCTGGATTATTTGGTACTGCCCTTGCACCAATATCTGGTATTTTTGGTCCTGTTGCTGGAATTATAGCTGGTTGGTTACATCTGGCGGTTGTACAAAATGTAGGTTTAGTCCATGGTGGACTTAATCTATATAATAATGGATTTTCAGCAGGAATTGTAGCAGGATTTTTACTTCCTATTTTTAATATGATCACCGATAATAATAATCAAAGAAAAATGAATATTCAAAGAAAACATATGAATTTTTTAAAAACTGTACAAGCAAATATAAAAAAAAGAATACATGAGAAAGAAGATGAGGAGAAAAAATGAAAATATTAGATACACCTAATTTAAAATTTTTAAAAGTTGGAGTTGATACTGATCCATTAAATAACCATAACTTAGAGTATTTAGAAAAACAAAATGCCATTGCTGCTTTAATTTTAAATCATTCAGGAGATAAAGTTTTGTTTGTAAATCAATACAGAGCTGGTGTGCATAATTATATCTATGAAGTTCCTGCTGGACTTATTGAAAATGATGAAGAACCTATTGTTGCACTTGAAAGAGAAGTTAGAGAAGAAACAGGATATAAAAGAGAAGATTATAATATCTTATATGATAGTAATACAGGATTTTTAGTTTCTCCTGGATATACAACAGAAAAAATTTATATTTATATTATAAAATTAAAATCAGATGATATTGTTCCTATGGAATTAGACTTAGATGAAACTGAAAATCTTTATACAAGGTGGATAGATATCAAAGACGCTGGAAAATTAACTCTTGATATGAAAACTATATTTTCTTTACATATATATGCAAATTTAATAAAATAAAGCTATTGCCAGCCATTCAAATTAAGTAAAAAATAGTTCGTTACTAGCCAGATTTCCTAACGGATAAAAATTAAGAATTCGCTGCAAATTCGGTAAACTTGCTGACAAGTCAGCTTCAAACACACCGAGATTTGCTCGGCTCATTCTATTTAATTTTTATCCTAAAATCTGGAATGTAACTCACTCATTTTTTATTAATTTTACTTATTATAATCGCTTTATTTATAATCTCTAGTATAACCAAAGGAAAAAAGTATAGCTTCTTCTCTTTCTCTCATAATTTTTTTATCTTCTTCTTCTATATGATCATAGCCTAAAATATGTAAAATTCCATGTGTCAAAACATAATAAAACTCTCTTTCAAATGAATGATTATATTCACTTGCTTGATCTTCAACTCTTTCTAAAGAAATAATAATATCTCCAAGAGTATCATAAGGTCCAATATTAAAATCTTCTGTTTCGTGATATGCAAAAGAAATAACATCAGTAGGTGCATCTTTATCCCTATATTCACGATTAATAACTTGGATATTTCTATTATCAGTCAATAAAAGTGAAAGATAAAGAGGTCTATTAGATTCAATTTCTTCTAACTCCAAAACTTTTTTTATATAGTTTTCAAGATGATTATTTTCATAAAGTGTATCTATAAACTTATTATATTTTTCATTTGTCAAATCTGAACTAAAATCAACAATTAACTCCATATATTTTCTTCCTTTTTATTTTTGTCCTGGATATTTTATTCTTTCATGGTAAATAGCTCCAAAAGTCTTTAAGAAAGAATTTACTATAATTTCAATTTCTTTAAATGTAATATTTGCATCAGATAATTGATTATCTCTTATTTTTGAATCTACTATTTTTCTAACCATTTGCTCAATCTTCACAGGGTCTTTTACATCAAGTGATCTAACAGCAGCTTCTATTGAATCTGCAAGCAATATAACAGCAGATTCTTTTGTTTGAGGTTTAGGTCCTGAATATCTAAATTCTTCCTCTGGAATATTTGGATCAATTTCTTTTGCTTTATTATAAAAATAAGCAAGTAATGTAGTCCCTTGATGTTCAAACATAATATCTCTAATTTCCTTAGGGATTTTATATTTTTTACCCATTTCAGCCCCTTCTCTTGTGTGAGCTAAAATTATCATTTTACTCATAAAAGGTGATATGTCATTATGCAGATTTTTACCACCTGTTTGATTTTCTACATAATATTGAGGTCTTTTTGTTTTTCCTATATCATGATAATAACAAGCAACTCTTGTAAATATAGGATCTCCTCCAATTTCAACAACAGCATTTTCAGAAAGAGTAGCAACCATCATTGAATGTTGAAAAGTCCCTGGTGCTTCTATTGATAATTTTCTCAAAAGAGGATGAGATAAATCTGCCAATTCTATAAGTTTAAATACTGTTAATATGTTAAATGTTCTTTCAAAATATGGAAGCAATGCTATTGCTAACATTCCAGAGAATAATCCTGAAATAAATATCTTAATAGTATTTAATGCCACACCATAACTTTCTTCAACTGAGAAGAAACTTAGAATTAAATATAATAATATCTTCAATATTGCAAGTTGTATACCTATTGCAATTACAGAAGAACGAGTACTTATATTTTTACTTAAAAATCCAGTTGCTAAAATTGCTATTGACTGAATTGTAAAATATTTTAAATCATAATCTGTTATTGGCAACATATATGAGATAACCATCATAGTCAAAAATATACTAAACCTTGGTTTTACTATAAATACTAAAAGTAATAACATAGTATCCAAAGGTAACAGATATATCATTGAATTTGGAACAATTCTAAATGCTAGTAAAGTTCCTATTGTTAATAACATCATAGCTCTATACTTATTTTTTTCTAATATTTCTTTGCTATAAAATTTAATTGTTACAACATTAAACACACTTGAAATAACCAATAAAAATATTAAATTTAATGCAATTATAAAAATACTCATTTTATAATTATAAATACCCAATTTATCTAAGATATCTATTTTTCTGTCAGTTAAAATTTCACCTGTTTTAGCTATTAAAGTTCCAGCTTTAATTTCAATATATTGATCATGTATTTGAGAAACTTTTTCATTTATAGTATTTTTAGTTTTAGCTTCATCATAGATATAATTTGGTATTAAAAAATTATTTATAATTTCTCTTTCAAAAGGTTCTAGTGCATCTATTTCACTTTTAGCAGGTTCATTTATACGAATAGAATTTTTTTCTTTGTAAATACCAGCTTTATAAGCATTTTCAAGTTCACCATCTAATTTTGAAAATATTTCATCTATTTTTTCTTCGTCTTCTTCTAATAATTTATTTATTAGACTTTCAGGCATAACCTTTCCAGTTTTTCTTTCAAAACCACTATAATCAAAAGATTTTAAATTACCCTTTTTTATTGCTATAATCTCTTTATGAAAATTTTCAAATTCCTCTTTATATATATCAGCAGCATCACTAGAATAGATATAATCTTTATCTAAGCGATCTATCATATCTTGAATTATTTTATCTTTTCCAATTTTATCTCTAAAAACTATTGTTTTAGGAGAATAAATATCGGATTTCACAACATCTCCTACCATATAGTTATTGTTTCTAAAAAGTATAGGTATTTTTGATGAAAGAGTAATTAAAAATAATGCCAATATCAAATAAAATACTTTTTCTTTTAGAAAATAACTATCTGAGTATTTTTCTTCATCTGAACTATCTTTTTTCTTTATATCAAAAAGAAACTTAAATCCAAATATAGTAAATTTTTTCATAAATTTCCCTCTTTTCTCATTCAATTTCTTCTATTATATCATCTTTTTCTAATATTTTAATATTTTTTTGACTAGGTAAGGCATTTATAAAAAGAGAGCCATACCTTTTCTTTAAAATTCTATTATCTAAAATAAAAATATTTCCACTATCCGTCTTTTTTCTTATTAATCTACCAACCCCCTGTTTAAATTTTATTATTGCTTCTGGTAGCTGAAAATCCATAAAAGAATTTCCACCATCTTCTTCAATTTTTTTACTTATAGCAGATACTACTGGATCTGTTGGAACAAGGAAAGGTAATTTAGTTATTATAACATTACTTAAATTTTCTCCTTGTACATCAACTCCCTCCCAAAAAGAAGTTGTTCCAAATAATATAGGGTTTTCTGCTTCTTTAAATTCTTTTATAATTTGACTTCTAGGTTTATCTCCATGTAAAAATACTTCAAAACCTTTATCTTTCAATTTTTTTGAAATTGAATAATAAATTTGATTTAACATAGTGTATGATGTAAATAATATAAAGGCTTTTCCATTAGTTTTTAATAAAATATTTAAAATAAATTTACTTGCATCACTAACAAAAGCATTTATATTTTCTGAATCTTGAATATCTGATGGAATATACACAGACATTTGTTCATCATAATCAAAAGGAGATTTTATTATAGCTTCAATACAATCTTCCTCATCTAAACCTAATGACTTTTTAAAATAATTAAAGTTTCCATTTACAACTATTGTTGCAGAAGCAAAAACTAGTCTATCTAAATTATCAAAAAGAACTGTACTTAATTTTTGAGCTATATTAAGTGGTGTTGCAGTTAAAATTACATTTGTTCTTTTAGAATTTATATCAAGCCAATAAATATAGTTATCATCTTCAAAACTATTGATAAATTTAAAACTATCTATATAGGCTTTAAACATTTTTAAATGATTATTAAAATTAATAACTTCTGGATTTTTATCCTTTTCTCCATCTATAACATTATTAAATGACATCATCAAATTTAAAAAATCAGCCAATTTGCTTTGGAATATATCTTTTTTTTCTCTTAAATTCTCTAAAAATCTTGATTTTGTCATTTCAAAATTATTTAAACTCTTTTTAATAGGAGCTTCTGTATTTGTTTCATATATTTTTCTAATTTCATCAAAATACTCATCACCTATATTTTGTAAAATAGAGATTTCTTCTTTCAATGTGTTTAAAAGGTAAATATATTGCTCACTGTCTTCCAAATTCTTTTCATCAACAGTATCTTCAACCCTTATAAGAGCTGATTTTTCTTTTTTCCTTTTATTTTTCTTTTGATAAATTCTATTTAAAAGTCTTGTAAAAGAAATTTTTGAAACTTCCACAGAAAAATAGCTTCTAGCAACTGATTCTACATTATGTGCTTCATCAAAAATTACCATATCATATCTTGGAAGAATTAAATATTCAGAATCAAAATCAGTTTCTGCTCTCACATTCAAATCAGCAAAAAATACATGATGATTTGAAATTAGAATATCTGCTTCCATTTTTTCCATTCTAGTTTTCATATAGAAACATTCTTTTCTATAAGGACATTTCTTTCCAAGACATAACTCAGTTGTACTTTGTACTAATTCCCATACATCAGGATAAACCTCAAAAGGTAATTCTGCTTTATCACCTGTTTTAGTTTTATTTCCCCACTTTAAAATATATTCTATTTGTTCTCTGGCTTCCATAGAAAAAGTTTCTATATCTATGCTTTTCCCTAACACTAACTCATTAAAAAGTCTTTTACAAACATAGTTATTCCTACCTTTTACTAAAACATAAGAAAATTCATCTTTTATTATTGATTTTGCAAGAGGAATATCTTTTAATAATAACTGTTCTTGTAAATTTATAGTATTGGTTGCAATAATAACCTTTTTCTTATTAGTAACTGCCCATTTAATAGATGGAATTAAATATGCCAATGTTTTTCCAGTACCAGTACCAGCTTCAACTATAATTTTTCTATCTTCATTTATTGCATCTTGAATATACTGAGCCATTTCTTCTTGTTCTTCTCTATATTCAAAACCTTTAATTTCCTTTGCTAAAATTCCATCTTTGGCAAAATAATTTTCTATATCTATTTCTTCTAAAAATATTCTATCAATATCTTGTACAAAATAGAAATCATCTAAATCAGAACTCAAAAGACAATAGGCTATATTCCTTCTAGTATATAATTCTTCCGAAAGTTCTAACTCCATATCACTAGGATATAATTGATTAGGTTTTGTTGTTCTTATAACAACTTCATTTTTACCAACCTTTGTTAAAGTTTCTTCAAAACTTTTCTTTTTATAAAGTGATAAAAAAAATGGTTTTTGAATTTTTTCATCTTCATCAAAAGTTGCTTTAAAAATCATTGACTTATTATTATGTTCCTCTAAATATTTTTTAATTGTTTGCAAACTTTCTTCTGAAAATCTATCTCTAATATCCATAACCATTCCTTAATTTTAAATTTAGTTTCTACAATATTCTATCAAGCCTTTTAAAAAGACTCTAATATATTTATCTCCACATTCCTTATAATTTTTATGATCCTCACTTCTAAAAAGTGCACTTAGCTCACCCTCAGAAATTTCTATTCCACCAAGTTTAAAAATTCTAATCATATCATAACTTTTAAAAGCAAGAGCAATTCTCAACTTTCTAAGTAAAATATTATTCAAATTATTTTTTGTAATTTTTATTTTTGGAGGTGGAGTTCCATCTTCTCTCTTTCCTCTTTTTTGTATAATTAAACCATCTAAGAAAGAAATTAAATCATTATTACTTAATTTTTTAAAACCTTCATCAATATCTTTTTTTAAATAATCAAGTACATCTTCTTTTGTAACAGTTATATTTCCCTTTTTAAAAATTTGTACCATAATATTATCTTTAATATTAAGAGCATATCTAAGTCTTCTTAAAAAATCATTATTAGTCATTATATTTTCACTATTCCTTATAACTTAAAAATTTTTTCAATCAATATATTTTACACTAATAAGTAAAAAATAGCAATTTTTTAAATATTTCTATAAAATAAAAATATCTACTTGATTTAATTATAACTTTGTTATATCATTATATTAGATAAAAGTTATTTTTAAAATGACTTTAAAAATAAAATATATAAAATTTCTAAGGAGGAAAAAATGGCAAAAATAGTAGAATGTATACCAAATTATAGTGAAGGTAAAGATTTAGCAAAAATTGAAAGAATCGTAGCACCTTATAAAAATAATCCAAAAATTAAACTTTTAAGTGTAGAACCAGATGCAAATTACAATAGAACAGTTGTAACAGTATTAGGTGATCCAGATGAAGTTAAAAAAGCTGTTATTGAATCAATAGGAATTGCAACTAAGGAAATAGATATGAATAAACACAAAGGTGAACACAAAAGAATGGGAGCAACAGATGTTGTACCTTTCTTACCAATTCAAGAAATGACTACTGAAGAATGTAATGAAATTTCAAGAGAAGTGGGTAAAGCTGTTTGGGAAAAATTCAAATTACCAGTTTTCTTATATGAAAGTACTGCAACTGCTCCAAACAGAGTATCTCTACCTGATATAAGAAAAGGTGAATATGAAGGAATGGCAGAAAAATTAAAACAACCTGAATGGGCACCAGATTTTGGAGAAAGAGCACCTCACCCTACTGCTGGCGTTACTGCTATTGGTTGTAGAATGCCTTTAATAGCTTTCAATATTAACTTAGCAACAACTGATATGAGTATTCCAAAAGAAATTGCAAAAGATATAAGATTTTCAAGTGGAGGTTTTAGATTTATTCAAGCTGGACCTGCTGAAATTTTAGATAAAGGTTTTGTTCAAGTTACAATGAACATAAAAGATTATACTAAAAACCCTATTTACAGAATAATGGAAACTGTAAAAATGGAAGCTAAAAGATGGGGAGTAAAAGTTACTGGTTGTGAAATTATAGGAGCAACTCCTTTTGCATCATTAACTGATTCTTTAAAATATTATTTAGCTTGTGATGGAATAAAAGATGATGTAGATGCTATGTCTATGGAAAAAGTTGTTGAATTAATGATTAAATATTTAGGCTTAACTGATTTTGATGTTAAAAAAGTATTAGAAGCTAATATCTAATAAATAGAAATAAAAGGCTGTTACAGAAAAAATTTGCAACAGCCTTTATACTAATAAACTATAAAGGAGGGATTATGCAAGCTGATTTAGTTTTATATAATATTGGACAATTAGTTACATCAAGAGAACTTGATAAAACTAAAAAAATGGATAATATTGAAGTAATAGAAAATAATGGATATATTGTAATAGAAAAAGATAAAATAGTGGCTGTTGGAAGTGGAGAGGTTCCAAAAGAATATTTAACACCTGCAACAGAAATGGTTGATTTAAGTGGAAAATTAGTTACACCAGGGCTTATAGATTCTCATACTCATTTAGTTCATGGTGGTTCAAGAGAAAATGAATTTGCTATGAAAATTGCAGGAGTACCTTATCTTGAAATATTAGAAAAGGGTGGGGGAATTTTAAGTACTTTAAAGTCTACAAGAAATGCTAGTGAAAAAGAACTTATAGAAAAAACTTTAAAAAGTTTAAAACATATGTTAGAACTTGGTGTTACAACTGTTGAGGCTAAAAGTGGATATGGATTAAATTTAAAAGATGAATTGAAACAATTAGAAGTTACTAAAATTTTAGGATATTTACAACCTGTAACTTTGGTTTCTACATTTATGGCTGCTCATGCTACACCACCTGAATATAAAAATAATAAAGAAGGTTATGTACAAGAAGTTATAAAAATGTTACCCATTGTTAAAGAAAGAAATTTAGCAGAATTTTGTGATATTTTCTGTGAAGATAAAGTTTTCTCTGTTGATGAAAGTAGAAGAATTTTAACTGCAGCAAAAGAATTAGGATACAAATTAAAAATTCATGCTGATGAAATTGTTTCGTTAGGTGGGGTTGAACTTGCTGCTGAAATAGGAGCAACTTCTGCTGAACACTTAATGAAAATAACAGATTCTGGAATAAATGCTCTTGCTAATAGTAATGTAATAGCAGATTTACTTCCCGCAACTTCATTTAACTTAATGGAACACTATGCACCTGCAAGAAAAATGATAGAAGCTGGAATACAAATTGCTCTATCTACTGACTATAACCCAGGTTCTTGCCCATCAGAAAACCTACAATTTGTTATGCAAATTGGAGCTGCTCATTTAAAAATGACACCTAAGGAAGTTTTTAAAGCAGTTACTATAAATGCGGCAAAAGCAATAGATAAACAAGATATAATAGGTTCTATTGAAGTTGGTAAGAAAGCAGATATAACAGTTTTTGATGCTCCAAGTATGGCATATTTCTTATATCATTTTGGAATAAATCACACTGACAGTGTTTATAAAAATGGAAAATTGGTTTTCAAAAAATAGAGGATATTATGAAATACAACTTAGAAAATTTAATAAAAGACTTTAATTCTAAGAAAAAATTAAAATTTTTATTCTTTTGGGGACATACTGAAAATGGAGCTGAAACAACAAAAGCTTGTTTCAGTCAATGGTATAGTTGTAAATTTGTTGTAGATGAAATTATATATCATACTGCTGAACAATATATGATGGCTCAAAAAGCATTATTATTTAATGATAATGAAATTTTCCATAAGATTATGAGTTCAAAATCTCCAAAAGAATATAAAGAATTAGGAAGAAAAATAAAAAACTTCTCTGATTCAAAATGGAATGAAAATAAGTATCAAATTGTTCTAAAAGGAAATATTGCTAAGTTTTCACAAAATGAAAAATTAAAAGTTTTTCTTTTGAACATAGGTACTAAAATTTTAGTTGAAGCTAGTCCTTATGATAAAATTTGGGGTATTGGACTTTCAGCTGATCAAGAAAATATTAAAAACCCTTTAACTTGGAATGGTGAAAATTTATTAGGTTTTGCTCTTATGGAAGTTAGAGATTTACTAAATAAAAATTAATAAAATTTTAGGAGGAATAAAATGAAATTAGTAGAATTAGATGTATTGAAATTTTTAGATGTAGTTGATTCAAACTCTCCTGCACCTGGTGGAGGTTCAGTTTCTGCTCTTGCTTCATCATTAGGAGCAAGTCTTGCAAGAATGGTTGCTCATTTAAGTTTTGGAAAGAAAAAATATGAAGCGTTGTCTGATGATGTTAAAGCTAAATTTGTTGCAAACTTTGATGAATTATTAAAAATTAAAAATGAATTAAATGATTTAATTGACAGAGACTCTGAAGCATATAACACAGTTATGGCTGCATATAAATTACCAAAAGAAACTGATGAAGAAAAAGCTACAAGAAGTGTTGAAATTCAAAAATCTTTAAAATATGCTATCCAAACTCCTTATGATATAGTTGTTTTATCTGGAAAAGCAATTTCTTTATTAGGAGAAATCTTAGCAAATGGAAACCAAAATGCAATAACTGATATTGGTGTAGGAACTATGCTTTTAATGGTAGGACTTGAAGGTGGAATCTTAAATGTTAAAGTAAACTTATCTTCAATTAAAGATACAGCCTATGTAGAAAAAATTAATAAAGAAATTTCTGAAATAAAAGCTGTTGCTGAAAAAGAAAAAGAAAGAATTATGGGAATAGTTAATGCCGCATTATAATTAAATTTAAAAGAATTGTTACAAATAAATATATGTTCCATATTTTTAATTATTAATTTCTAATAAGTTAATTTTATTCTTATATATCAATAATAGAATTTATCTTTTGATTATTGGAGTATATATTTTAAGATGTAACAATTCTTTTTTGATACAATATATTTATAATTATTTTTATAGGAGGGGAAAATGAGGGGAAGATTTTTTTATGTTATTTTTTATTTGTCAACTTTATTTTTAGTAATTGCATGTAAACCAGTTTCAGAATTCATAGAACCTGTTAATTATATTGAAACAGTGAAAAAGATAGAAATCAATTCACCAGATTATAATAATAACAAAATGATAAATTTAGAAAATTTAGTGTATAGCTTTTTAAAAACAAATTATGATGATGTAACAAAAGAAAATATAACTTGGGAAGAAGAGGGAAAATTGGAAAATGGTGCATTAATAAAAGCAAGTTATAAGGACGCTTTTGTAGAAATAAGAGCAATTAAAAACGGAGATTTCATAGAAGTAAAACCTATTGAGATTAATTTTAGAGATAAAAACTCCAATAGATATAATATTCTTAATGTTCCCTTTAAAAATGTTACAAATGAAGCCAATGTTTCTAATAATACTTCTACAAATACTAGCTATAATGACTTAGTTCCTGATAATAATACTAATTCTTCTAATGAAGATTATAGTTCAAATTATAATAACAATTCTAGTGAAGAAGAACCATATTCCAAATATAAAAATAAATTTGGAAAAGTTGTCAATGATAAATATGTTGGTGGAGATTTTATAGAATTTGTTAAGAATGCAGATTATGAAGAATCTTTTTATTTAAAAGAGCAGTTTTGGGAAATGGCAGATAATATGTATGTTACAAAAGATAAAAAAACATACTATTACTTATTTGATATAATTAATAAGTTAGAAGAAAAAGCAGATACAAATATGCCTAGAATTGATTTTTTAGAAGTAGAGGGAAAAAAGTTATATTACACTGTTGGCTTTCCAAAGGATTATAATGCAAACACTCCTAGTTGGATACAATTTGAAATTTTTGAAAGAAAATTTCAAGATGGCTTAGCTCTTCGTACTGCTCATGTGAGTTGTGCTATTAATGGTATTGAATATAAAGATTGGGAGGCAATAGATGCAATTTATAAATAAAATTACAGGGTTGTTAATTATAAATTTTTAACAACCCTTTTTTTCTATAAATGTAAAACAGTTTCTTCTATTTCTTTTTTAGCTTCTTTAAAAGCTGCATTGGAAAAACTAGCCAAAATTTTATCTTTATTATAACAAAGAAGATAACCCAAAGTTATTGGAGTTGGTATATATAAAATTGAGAACATCTTTGCATAAATATATACTTTTTCATTATCTACCATCATAGAACGAACTTTATAATAACCTGTTCCTACTCCATTCATTCTGTAAGCAGAAAATAATCCATTTTTTCCTTCATCATATTTCATTAAAATTTTCAATATTCTACTTCTTTGTTCATCGGTTAAATGATTAGTTTTAGGAAAAGCTGTAAATATTTTAAAAATAGTATAAGCTATAAGACCTATTATAACAGTTCCAAAAGCAAAAATAGCTATTTTACTTTCAATGTTTTCATTCTCAGTTGGTACTGTTACTTCTTCTGTATCTGGAACATCTCCTGCTACTACACTTCCAGTTTCACCTTTAATTATATCCCCAACTAATTCTCCATTTTTGTAAACTGCTTTTGATCTGAAACTCCCATCTTCATTAAAATTAAATGATTCTCCATCTAGTTCCCCATCTTTGTAATTTTCTTGAATAAATACTTGTCCATTTTCATAATATTCTTTTATAAGACCATCTAATTTACCATCTTTATAATTTTCTTCATACTCTAAATTACCATTTTCATAATAGCCTGTTGATTTTCCTTGTAATAGACCATCAACGAAAAATGCATCAGATTTAAATTTACCACTTGGATAATACTCTTTTCCCCTACCTTCCATTTTTCCATTTTTATATGGAAATTCAATTTTTAAACTTTTATCTTCATAATATTGTTTTGCTATTCCTGTAAAAGCTTTTTTTTCACCTTCAAGATAAACAAGTCCAGTCTTTTCATCATATTTAAGTTTTTCAAAATCTACTTCTCTTTCTGCAAAAACAGTAAAAGAAGTTAGTAAAAAAATAATAAAAGTATAGATAATAAAATTCTTTTTCATTTCCTCTCCTTATATCAAGTACAGCATATTTCTTTTTTAGAAAAATCTTATGTACTTTTATAACAAAAAATAATTTTAACCAAAGTAATTTATAACTTTTAATATTGTATCAATATTCACTTAATTTTACAACAAGATAATCTTTTTCTTCAACTAATTTTAACAAATCAGCTTGTGTTATTTCTTTTGTATAGTGATAGAAATTATTTCCATCTCTATCTATTCTTTCAAAATTTCCTTTTAATTCTTCATTTGAACGAATAACATATTTATGTTTAAATAAATTTGAAGAATAGGTGTATTTCTTTTCTATTGAAATAGGGTTGAAAGAAATTTTTGCCTGTATATCTAAAATATCTTGAATAATTACATTTGCAGTGGGTAGTTTTCCTGCACCTTGCCCATAAAATTTAACCTCTCCCATAGTGTGAGATTGTACTATAACAATATTATAATTACTTAAAACATTAGCTTCTAAGGCATTTATTGGAAATAAATTTAACATTACAGAGGCTTCATATTCATTACCTTTTGTTGTAGCTTCACCTATGTATTTAGCTACAAAACCTTGTTTCTTAAAGTATAAAATATCTTCTTTTGTAATATTTTTCATTGTAAAATAAGGAAATTCATTTTTAATAAAACCATCATAAGCCAATGCAAAACTTATTATAACCTTATTAGTTACATCATAGCCATCTATATCTGCACTTGGATCTGCTTCTGCATATCCTAACTTTTGGGCAGTTTTTAAACTTGTAAAAAATTTATTTTCTAAACGATACATATTATCTAAAATAAAATTGCTTGTTCCATTAAAAATACCATAGAATTTATCTATATTTTCTACACGACGAATCTTCTGTATACTTGCAAGACAAGGGATACCTCCTCCAACACTTGCTTCAAAACGAAATTCAACATTATTTTCCTTAGAAGTTTTTAAAAATTCATCTAAATATTTTGCTATAACAGCTTTATTTGCACTTACAACAGATTTTTTATTTTGTATAGCTTTCATAATAAATTCATAGGCAGGATGTAATCCTCCCATACACTCAACAACTAATTCAATTTCTTTATCATTAATAATTTCATCATAACTATCTGTTGCAATATTTATTTTGCTTAAATCTTTTTCAAGAACTTTTTTTACTTCAATATTTTTTAAAGTTTTTGCTATTTCATAAACTCCACTTCCAACTGTTCCAAAACCTAAAATTGCTATTTTCATTTTTCCTCTACTTTTTTCAATTAAAAGATTATATAAAAAATTCCTATAATAATTTGCATATTATCATTTAATTTTAACATAAAAATATACAAACTTATAGAGAAAATTTTATTCCTATGTTAAAATAATAATAAAAATATTATTAATAAGGAGTTGATTTTATGCCACATTTAAAGATTAGAGGAATAGAAAAAAGTTTAATAGTTGAAAATAGCAAGGAAATTATTGATGAATTGACAAAAATTATTGGTTGTGATAGAAATTGGTTTACCATAGAACATCAAAATACAGAATATATTTTTGATGGAAAAATAGTTGATGGTTATACTTTTGTTGAGTTATACTGGTTTGCTAGAGATGAAAAAATTAAAAAAGAAGTTGCAGATTTTCTAACAAAATTCATTAAGAAAATTAATAACAATAAAGATTGCTGTATTATATTTTTTACTTTAACAGGAGATAACTATTGTGATAATGGAGAATTTTTCTAGTATGGATAAAAAATTAATAGCAAATTGGCTTGAAGAAGAAAAAAATGCACATATTCAAGGTTGGGATTTTTCTCATATACATGGAAGATATGAAGAAGAAAATGATTTACCTTGGGATTATAAAATATTATTAAACAATATTTGAAAGCAGAATACAAATTATTAGATATTGATACTGGTGGTGGAGAATTTCTTTTAACACTTGAACACCCTTTTAAAAATACAAGTGTAACTGAAAATTATCCTCCTAATATTGAATTTTGTAAAAAAAATTTAGTCCCACTTGGAATAAATGTTTATGAAGTTGACGGAACTGCTTCACTTCCTTTTAAGGATAATGAATTTGACATAATAATTAATAAGCATGGTAATTTCACTATAAGTGAATTATTTCGTATTTTAAAAACTGGTGGAATTTTTATAACTCAGCAAGTTGGAGCTGAAAATGATAAAGAACTTATTGAATTGCTTTTACCTAAGACTAAGCTTTCATTTCCAGACTTATATTTAAAAAATATATCTAAAAAATTTAGAGAAACTGAATTTAAAATTTTACAAGAACAGGAGGCTTTTTGCCCAATAAAATTTTATGATATTGGAGCTCTTGTTTGGTATGCACATATTATTGAATGGGAATTTCCAAATTTTTCTGTTAATAATTGCTTAGAAAATTTGTTTAAAGCACAAGAAATTTTAGAAAAGCAAGGTGTAGTTGAAGGAAAAATCCATCGTTTTTTAATTGTTGCTCAAAAATAAAATCAAGGAGCTGTTGAAATTTATTTTTAATTCAAGCAGCTCCTTTAAAAATATTCATTTTATTTTCTTCTTCTTTTTTCTACACTCTCTATTTATTTTTTAATAGTCTATTTAATTTTTCTTCTAAATTTTTAATCTTTTCATCTTGTTCTTTATTTTTTGTATTTAAAGAATTAATTTCTTCTTTTAGTTCTTGATTTTCTTTACTTTGATTATTAACTTGAGATTTTAAATTCTGGTTTTCAACTGTCAATCTTTTAACTTCATTTTGAACAACATATTGAGGAGTTTCATTATATTCAACTCCACTACCTTTACCAAGTTTTACAGTGAACCCAACATTAGCCATGCTCTTTACTCTTCTTTCACCACCAATAGCTACTCCACCACTCATCATAAATCTATCATTGAAATAATAACTTAATCCAACAGCAACAGATTGTTTATTTCTATAATGTCCTAATGCAGCCATGACTTGAGTAGGAGCTTTAGGGTCATATTGCATAGGATGTAATCCAGCAAGAGCAGCACTTAAAGAACCAACGTGATTAACTTCGTTTTTAACATCATCAATTTTTTCATTAACTTCATTTCTTAAATTTTCTATACCAGTTGCACCTGAATTTTGCATAGCTTTATATAATTGTCTACCATTAACTGCGTCAGTAGATGTAGCAGAAACATCTCCATCAGCTACATTAGTTATTTTTCTTTTTTGAGTAGCAGAACCAACTGAAACTTCATTAGAAGAGGAAACAGTAGAATTATTACCAAGTGCCACTGAATTTTGGATACCACTTCCAATAGTAACATTATTACCTAAAACAAAGTTATTGTTTCCATTAATAGTATTATCATTACCAAAAGCATAAGAGCCATTTCCAGTAACAACATTAGGGTCACCAAAAGCACCAGATTTATTACCACTTACATTATTTTTATAACCAATAGCAGTAGAATAATCACCAGTAACAGTGTTATCAATACCAAGTCCTGTGCTTCCAGTACCAGTCGCAGTGTTAACTATTCCACCACCTCCACCAGCACCAACACCAAGTTTAGTTCTCCAAGCAGAGATATCAGTAGCAGTTAAATTAGAAGCATCTCTTTTACTATAAGCAGTTAAATCAACACCACCAGAGCCTACACCTAATTTAGCTTTCCAAGCAGCAACATCAATGTCTGTTGAAGTAGCCTTAGCAACTTGATATAATTGTTTACCAGTAGTAGCATCATTAGATGTAGCATTAATTCTTGCCTCACGTACATTAACTATCCTTCTTCCTCCATCAGGGGTTCCAACAGAAACTACTTCAGATTCAGAAACACTAGAACCATGCCCTAAAACAACTGAACTCTCAATTTTCCGACCATTGCTATCTCTTCCAATATCAACATTATTACCTAAAATAAAGTTATCATTAGCTCCACTAGCAATGCTATTACCATTACCTATCATATATGAATTACCACCACCATTTATAAGAAGATGTTTATGATTAACCTCATCATATGTACCTATACCAAAAGCACCAGAATGGCTTCCAGTAACTTTATAATTATTTCCAATGACTGTACTCTCAAGACTAGTGGCTTCATTATTAAATCCAATAGCTGAACTTCTTTCTCCACTGGCTGTATTAGAATGTCCAAAAGATGAACTTTGTTTTCCACTAGCTTTATTACTATATCCAAAAGATGAACTTTCCTCTCCACTGGCTGTATTACTATGTCCAAAAGATGAACTTTTCTTTCCACTAGCTTTATTATTATATCCAAAAGATGAACTTTCCTCTTCACTAGCTTCATTATTAATTCCTGCCTTTGTACTATTAGTCCCAGTTCCTACTTCAATAGTTGGTGCAGCTGAATAAGTAATACTACCAGAAACTAAAAGAAAACTAAAAACAATTAATTTTAAACTCACAGATTTTTTCATAAAAATTCCTCCCTAGATAAAATATTATTTTAAAATTTATCATCTATTTAAATATATTGTACCAAAAAAAAAAAAAAACGCAACAAATACAAACATTATATTTTTTAAAAATAAAAAATTGATTTTATAAATAATAGAGAAAAATGATTTGAAAAAGAGAAGTTTGAAATTAAATCACATATACAGTATAATAAAAAATATTGATTAAATATTAATTTTGAAAAGTAAATTTAAAAAATCATTTAATTATATATCATTGAGGTGAAAAATGAAAAAAGCTAATTTAATGATAGTTGGAACTTCATCAGGAGCAGGAAAAAGTTTATTTGTTACTGCACTATGTAGAATTTTTTATAAGGATAAGTATAAAGTTTCTCCTTTTAAATCACAGAATATGGCACTTAATTCATATATTACAAAAGATGGAAAAGAAATGGGAAGAGCACAGGTTGTTCAGGCAGAAGCAAGTGGATTAGAACCTGATGTTAATATGAACCCTATACTTTTAAAACCATCAACTATGAATAAAATTCAAATAATAGTTTGTGGGAAATCTATCGGTAATATGTCAGGTGTTGAATACAATCAATATAAAAAAAATTTAATTCCTATTTTAAAAGAAACTTATTCTAAAATAGAAAATGAAAATGATATAGTTGTGATTGAAGGAGCAGGAAGTCCAGCAGAAATAAATATAAAGGAAGAAGATATTTCAAATTTTGCTATGGCAAGAATTGCAGATGCACCAGTAATTTTAGTTGCAGATATAGATAGAGGAGGAGTTTTTGCTTCAATCTATGGAACAATTATGCTTTTAAAAGAAGAAGACAGAAAAAGAATTAAAGGCATAGTTATAAATAAATTTAGAGGTAATAAAGAGGTTTTAAAATCTGGTTTTGACATAATAGAAAATTTGACAGAAGTTAAGACTTTAGGTGTTATACCTTATACAAATATAGATATTGAAGATGAAGATAGTCTAAGTGAAAAATATAAAAGTTTTAAATTAAATAAAAATTCAAATAAAATAAAAATTTCAGTGATAAAATTAAAACATATTTCAAATGTAACAGATATTGATGCCTTATCAATTTATGATGATGTTGAAATACAATTTGTAAGTGAAAGAAGTCAGATAGGAAATGAAGATTTAATAATAATTCCAGGTTCTAAAAATACCATAGATGATTTAAAATGGCTTAAAGAAAGTGGAATAGCAGAGGAAATCATAAAAAGAACTAGGACAGGAACCATCATTTTTGGTATTTGTGGAGGCTTTCAAATTTTAGGAAACAAGGTTAAAGACCCTTATCATATTGAGGGAGATATAGAAGAATTAAATGGTTTAGGACTTTTAGATTTAGAAACTATTATGGAAAATGAAAAAACTCTTGTTCAGTATAATGGAAAATTAGTTGTTGATAATGGAATTTTAAAAACTTTAAATAACTTTGAAATCAAAGGTTATGAAATTCATCAAGGTATTACACAAGGAAATGAGAAAAATTTAACTACTGATGATAGAACTATTTTTGTAAATAGAAATAATATTATTGCAACTTATTTACATGGAATTTTTGATAATAAAAATTTTACTGATGTTCTTTTAAATGAAATAAGGAGAAGAAAAGGTTTAGAAGAAGTTAATAATAATATTTCTTATGAGGAATACAAGCTAAAAGAGTTTGATAAGTTAGAGAAATTAGTCAGAGAAAATGTTGATATAGATGAAATATATAAAATTATAGGTTTAAAATAAATTAAAATTTTGTGGAGGTTAAAATGAGTATAAGTTTTTATGTAAAGAACAAGAAAAAATTTTTAGGTTATGAGAAAGTTTTAAATGTTGAAGAGGCATTGACTATATTGGATAAGGAGCTTAATACCTACAATACTGGAAATATTGATATCAATGATTTGTTATTATCTCCTGTTTCTAATTATCAGTGTCTTTTAATAGGTGAAGCTAAAGTAAGTGCAAGAGGATTTGAATTATCTTATGATAATAAGAATAAAGATTATGCTGTAAGGATTTTTACACCATCCTCTAGGGAAGATTGGCTTTTAGCTTTAGAATATATAAAAGCGTTGGCTAAAAAATTTGGTTCAGAAATTATAAATGAAAGAGGAGAAGTTTATACAGTTGATAATATTGACAAATTTAACTATGAAAGTGATATACTTTATGGAATAGAAGTAATTACATCAAATATGAAATCTGGAAAAACAGATAAGTATACTATTTTTGGTATAGATAGAGTTGTTTCTTTTAATCAAGAAATGTTAGATAAAATTAATAACTCAGATAGTCCTATTGATACTTTTTCAAATATAGTAAAAGAAATTCAATATCTAGATGCTTATTCAGCACATCAACAATTTTATAAAAATAAGGCAGATGGAAAAATTATAGGAGCTTATACTCTTACCCAAAATCTTAGAACAATTCTTCCTTACAAACCTAGTGTTGAATTTGAAAATTCAGATATTGTGAAAAATGATGAGGTTTCTTGTTGGAATATTGGTCTAGTAACTATTAATGGAGATGAAAATGATCCAAACAGTTATCAAGTTGCAGGGAATTTGAATTATGATGATTTTATAAAAAAATTACCAATAAATAAATATAAATTTATAGATGCCTCATATATTATGGTTGAACCATTAAGTAAAGAAGAAATTTTAGACTTATTAAAATAGTTTTTAATGGAGAATAAAAATGTTTAATTATTTTGCAGTAAAGTTTGGATTAGCTTATATTATAGATTTGATATTAGGTGACCCAAGATGGCTATATCACCCTGTTATCATAATAGGGAAGTTAATAAGTTTTTTAGAGAAATTTTTATATAAAGCTAAAAATAAAATATTTTCAGGAGCTATTTTAAATATTTTAACTTTAAGTGCAACTTTTATAGTTTCTCTATTTTTGGCAAGAATAGGATATGTTGTAGAAATATTTTTTCTTTATACAACACTTGCAACTAAAAGTTTAGCAGATGAAGGAAAAAAAGTTTATAGAATTTTAAAATCAGGAGATATTGAAAAAGCTAAAAAAGAATTATCATATCTTGTCAGTAGAGATACAAATACTCTATCACTTGATAAAATTATTATGAGTGTAGTTGAAACAATAGCTGAAAATACAGTTGATGGGTTTATATCACCAGCATTCTTTGCCTTTGTTGGAAGTTTTTTTTCTATTGAACTATTTGGGAAAATGGTATCTCTTGCCTTACCTTTTGCTATGACATATAAGGCAATAAATACTTTAGATTCTATGGTTGGCTATAAGAATGAAAAATATATAGATTTTGGAAAAGTTTCTGCAAGAATTGATGATATAGCAAACTTTATCCCTGCAAGACTTACAGGTCTAATATTTGTACCTTTATCAAGTTTAATATTGGGGTATAATTTTAAAAATTCTTTAAAAATATTTTTTAGAGATAGAAAAAAACATTCAAGCCCAAACTCTGGGCAAAGTGAATCAGCATATGCAGGAGCATTAGGAATACAATTTGGTGGGAAAATTAGTTATTTTGGTAAAGATTATGAAAAACAAAAAATAGGAGATAAATTAAAAGACTTTGACTATGAAGATATTAAAAAAGCAGTAAATATATTATATATTGTGTCTCTTATAACAACTGTATTATTTATACTAATTAGTATTATTGGAGGTAAAAAATGAATAAAATTACTTGTATTTGTCTAGGTGTAAAAAACATGGAGAAAGCAATAAAATTTTATAGAGATGGTTTGGGATATAAGACAAATTGCAAAGAGAACAATCCACCAGTTTGTTTTTTTGATACACCAGGAACAAAGTTTGAATTATATCCACTGGATTTATTGGTAAAAGATATTGATGAGAGCAGTCTTAAAATTGGAAGTGGTTTTAGTGGATTTACCTTAGCATATAATGTTGGGAAAAAAGAAGATGTTGATAAAGTTATTGAATTAGTTAGAAATGCAGGAGGAAAAATTATTAAAGAACCTCAAAATGTTTTTTGGGGAGGCTATCATGCATATTTTTCTGATTTGGACAATTATTTTTGGGAAGTAGTATGGGGACCAGATTTTCAATTTGATGAAAATGGCTTACTAAAATTTTAATAAATTTGGAGTATTTATGAAAGACTTACATGGAGGGAATATTTATAAATTTCAAAGAGAAGGTAAGAATGATATTTTAGATTACAGTTCTAATATAAATCCCTTGGGAGTGCCACAAAAATTTATAGATATAGCAAAAGAAAATTTTGATAAATTGGTAAATTATCCCGACCCTTATTATATTGAATTAAGAAAAAAGATAGCAGAATTTAATTCAGTAAATATAGATAATATCATTGTTGGAAATGGAGCAACAGAAATACTTTTTCTTTATATAAGAGCTTTAAAACCTAAAAAAGTGTTAATATTAGCACCTTGTTTTGCAGAATATGAAAGAGCTTTAAAATCTGTTTCTGCAAAGATAGAGTATTTTGAGCTTAAAGAAAGTGATCATTTTTATCCTAATATAATAAATTTAAAAAAAGAAGTAGAAAATGATAATTATGATTTATTATTATTCTGTAATCCAAATAATCCAACAGGACAATTTATTAAATTAGAGGATATAAAAGAAATTGTAAAAACTTGTGAAAATAAAAATACTAAAATTTTTATAGATGAAGCTTTTATAGAATTTATAGAGAACTGGAAAGAAAAAACAGTTTCTTTATTAAAAAATAAAAATGTCTTTATAATGAGAGCTTTTACAAAATTTTTTGCTATACCTGGACTTAGGTTAGGTTATGGAATAGGTTTTAATGAGGATATTTTAAAAAAGATGTGGGAAGAAAAAGAGCCTTGGACAGTAAACACTTTTGCAAATCTTGCAGGGATTGTAATACTTGATGATAAAGAATATATTGAAAAATCTGAAAAATGGATTTTAGAAGAAAAGAAATTTATGTATAAAGAATTAAATGAATTTCAGTATATAAACGCATATAAAACAGAATGTAATTTTATTTTAATAAAAATATACAACATTAGTTCAGCAAGTTTAAGGGATAAGATGATAGAGAAAAATATATTAATAAGAGATGCCTCAAATTTTAAATTTTTGGACTATCATTTTGTTAGACTTGCAATTAAAAATAGAAAATCAAACTTAAAAATGTTAGAAGTATTAGCTGATATTATGGAATATAGAGGATAGAAAGGGGGAAGAAAAATGAAAGCATTTATGCTTGCTGGTGTAAGTAGTGGAATAGGAAAAACAACAATATCTATGGCATTGATGTCAGCTTTTAATAATGTTTCACCATTTAAGGTTGGACCTGATTATATAGATACTGGTTTTCACGAGTTTATAACTGGGAATAAAAGTTATAATTTAGATATATTCATGATGGGGGAACAAGGAGTTAAATATAGTTTCTATAAACACCATAAAAATATTTCAATAGTTGAAGGTGTCATGGGATTATATGATGGAATAGATAATTCTTTGGATAATAATAGTTCTGCACATATTGCAAGATTTTTAGGAATACCTGTTATTTTGGTTTTAGATGGTGTTGGAAAAAGTACAAGTATAGCAGCACAAGTTTTAGGTTATAAAATGCTTGATCCAAGGGTAAATATAGCAGGAGTAATTATAAATAAAGTATCAAGTGTTAAAACTTATGCAATATTCAAAGAAGCTATTGAAAATTATACTGGTGTTAAGTGTTTAGGTTTTGTTGAAAAAAATGATAAATTAAATATTTCAAGTAGGCACTTAGGACTTTTACAAGCAAATGAAGTGGAGGATTTAAGAGAAAAATTATCTATTTTAAGAAATCAAGTATTAGAAAATATTGATTTAAAAGAAATAGAAAAAATTGCAACAGAACAAACTCGTACTGTAAACCTAAATAAAGATGAAATAGAGCCTCCGTTATATTTGTCATATTTAAAAGATAGATATGCTGGGAAGATTATTGCAATAGCACAAGATAGAGCATTTTCTTTTTATTACAATGATAATATAGAATTTTTAGAATATATTGGTTTTAAAGTAAGATATTTTTCTCCAATCAAAGATAGTAAAGTTCCTGAATGTGATGCTATTTATTTTGGAGGTGGTTACCCAGAAAATTTTGCAGAAGAATTATCAAATAATAAAGAAATGATTAATTCAATTAGAGAAAATTATGAGCAAGGCAAAAATATTTTAGCTGAATGTGGAGGTTTTATGTATCTAAGTAATGGCATAGAAGAAACAGATGGCAAGATATATCAAATGTGCGGTTTAGTACCTTGTGTAGTAAATATGACTAATAGATTAGATATTTCAAGATTTGGTTATATATCAATAAATAATAAAAATGATATTGAAGTTGCAAAAGGACATGAATTTCACTATTCAAAATTAAAAGCTGTATTAGAAGATACAAGAAAATTTAAAGCAGTAAAAAAAGATGGAAGAACTTGGGAATGTATATTTAATGAAAAGAATTTGTATGCAGGCTACCCACATATACATTTTTTTGGAAGTTATAAATTTATAGAAGAGGTATTTTAATGAAAAAAGAACTTTCACCACCTTTTAAAATAACAAATGAAATACTTAATTTTGTATATGAAATTGGAGAACTTGTTGGGAAAATAAGTGCAGAAAAAGAATTTGAAAAAAATTTAACTTTAAGAAGAGAAAATAGGATTAAAACTATTTATTCCTCATTAGCTATAGAGCAAAATACTTTGACACTTGAACAGGTTACTGATGTAATAAATGGAAAAAGAGTTTTAGCACCTCCAAAAGATATAAAAGAAGTTCAAAATGCTTATGAAATATATGAAAGAATTGATGAACTTAATGAAAACTCAGTAAAAGATTTATTGTTAGCACATAAAATAATGACAAGTGAGCTAATAAAAGAGAGTGGAAGATTTAGAAGTAAAAATGCAGGAGTATATCAAGGAGATAAATTAATACATATGGGAACTTTACCTGAATATATACCTGAATTAATAAATAATTTATTTTTATGGCTTAAAAATAGTAAAGAACATCCTTTAATAAAGGCAGCAGTTTTCCATTATGAATTTGAATTTATTCATCCATTCCAAGATGGAAATGGCAGAATAGGAAGACTGTGGCATAGTCTTATTCTCTCTAAATGGAAAAAGTTTTTTGCTTGGTTACCAATAGAAAGTTTAGTACAAAAATATCAAAAGGAATACTATATAGCAATAAATAATTCAAATAGAGATGGAGAATCCACAGAATTTATTTTATTTATGTTAAAAATTATAAAAGAAACTTTAATAGAATTAATTGAAATACAAAAAGTGACCGATAAAATGACCGATAAAATGACCGATAAAAATAGAGAGAGAATAAAATTAGTTATCAAATATTTAAGTCAAAATAATTCTATTAACAATAAAGAAGCACAAAACTTGTTAGATATTTCAGAATCAGCAGCAAAAAGATTTTTAAATAAATTGGTTAAAGAAAATATTTTAGAAGCTGTCGGAGAATATAAAGCAAGAAAATATATAAAAAAATAATAAAGAAATTAGAGGTGATAATAATGAGTTATATAAAAGTACCAGGAGATATAGAGAAAAGAAGTTTTGAAATTATTGAAGAAGAATTAGGAGATAAAGTGAAAAAATTCTCTGAAAGTGAATTACTTATAGTTAAAAGAATAGTCCATACCTCAGCAGATTTTGAATATGCTGATTTAATAGAATTTCAAAATAATGCAATAGAAAGTGGACTAAAAGCCTTAGAAAAAGGGTGTAAAATTTATTGTGATACAAATATGATAGTGAATGGACTTAGTAAACCTGCACTAGCTAAATATAACTGTTCTGCTTACTCATTAGTTTCTGATAAAGAAGTAATTGAAGAAGCTAAAAAAGAGGGGCTTACTCGTTCAATAGTTGGAATGAGAAAAGCAGGAAAAGACCCTGAAACAAAAATATTTATCTTAGGAAATGCACCTACTGCTTTATATCAATTAAAAGAAATGATAGAAAAAGGTGAGATAGAAAAACCTGCCTTAGTTATAGGAGTTCCTGTTGGTTTTGTTGGAGCAGCAGAATCAAAAGAAGAATTTAAAAAATTAGGTCTCCCTTATATCACAGTAAATGGTAGAAAAGGAGGAAGTACAATAGGTGTTGCTATACTTCATGGAATTATCTATCAAATATATAAAAGAGAAGGTTTTCACGCATAAACTCCTATAAATAAAAGGAGAAAAATGAAAATAATTAGTAAATTTAAAGATTTTTACGATTACAAAGTTGTAAAATATGGAGTAGATGAAAAATTAGTATATACTAGAAAAACTTATTATGACTACTATAAAATATTACATATAAATATACTTACAGATAAAAATGGAAGAGTTTCAATAGAAGATTTTAGTAATAATTTAAAAGAAAATATTAAATATTTTAAACACAATAATCATAATAAAGTGCTTATTGTTGGAGAAAAAATAGTACACTTATTTTTTACTGAAAATAAAGTATATACTCATTTTGATATAAAAAATCCTAAAGATATAGGTGGAGAAAAAATATATAGATATTGGGCTTATTATACTGATACAAAAGAAATTATTTTTAATGATGGAAAAAAGTTTGAGTTTTTTATAACCTTTAATGATATTTGGAATGATTTATTTTCTTATGATAGAAAAAGATTTTTATCATATTTGAATACCCCAAAAGATGATATTATTTTTAATGAGCCTATGATTTTAATAGAATATGTTGGTAAAGCTGATAGAAAAACTGCAAGATTTGATAATTCAATATATAAAATTACTTATAATCCAAATCTATCACAGATGGGAATATATTTTGATGAAGATTTTATATGGCAAAGTTTAGTTGAATTTTTATCTAATAAAAGAAGTGAAAAAGAAATTACCCCTGAGGTTTCTAATGAAAACAAAATACTGAGTAAAGGTTTTGATTTAAAAACTTCATTTAGACCTAATATGAAGAAGAAGTATAAGGGGGATATATGAAGATAATAAGTAAATTTAAGGATTTTTATGACTATAAAGTTGCAAAATATGGAATAGATGAAAAATTAGTTTATATTAGAAAAACTTATTGTGAGTATTTTCAAGTTTTGATTGGAAATATAAAAAATATAAATATAGATTATAGAATATCAGAAGATAATTTTAATAAAAATTTAAAAGATGATACAAAACCTATAAATGAAAAAAATATTCATAAGATACTTTTTATTGGGGAAAAATTAGTACATTTATTTTTTACTGAAAATGGTGTATACACTCATCTTGATATAAAAAATAAGGAAGATTTGAGGAAGTTGACTGACTTTGAATACAAAAAAGAAATTACTTTTAAAGATGGGAAGAAGTTTAATATTTACAGTAGATTTAGAGAGGATTGGGAGTATTTATTATCTTATAATAGAAAAAAATTAATAAATCTTGATATAGATAAAGATGATGTTATATTAAATGAACCATTGATTTTAATAGAACTTATTGGCACATCTAAAAATAATAGATATCTTTATACTTATAAATTTACTTATAACCCATATTTATCAAAGTTAGGTATATATATTGATGAAGATTTTATCTGGCAAAGTCTAGTTGAATTTTTATCTAATAAAAGAAGTGAAAAAGAGATTACACCTGAAGTTTCAAATGAGAATAAAATACTAAGTAAAGGTTTTGATTTAAAGACTTCATTTAGACCTAATATGAAGAAGAAAAAATAATAGAGAGAGGTTAAAAATGGAAGAAAAAGAACTAAAAAATGGCTATACAACAGGAACTTGTGCAGCAGCAGCAGTAAAAGTCGCTTTGGAAGCATTAATCTATGGTAAAAAAGCTAATGAAGTTGATATAACAACATTAAATTACACAAATTTAAAAATACCTGTACAAAAGTTAAGGGTTAGAAATAATTTTGCAAGTTGTGCCATACAAAAATATGCAGGAGATGACCCAGATGTTACTGATGGAATAAGTATTTGTGCTAAGGTACAATTAGTAAAAGAACTTCCAAAAGTTGACAGGGGTGCATACTATGATAATTGTATAATTGTTGGTGGTAGAGGAGTTGGACGTGTAACTAAAAAAGGTTTACAAATAGCAGTTGGAAAATCTGCAATAAATCCTGGACCTCAAAAAATGATAACTTCTGTTGTAAATGAAATTTTAGATGGCAGTGATGAAAAAGCTATAATAACAATCTATATTCCAGAAGGAAGAGCAAAGGCATTAAAAACATATAATCCTAAAATGGGAGTTATAGGTGGAATATCAGTTTTAGGTACAACTGGAATAGTTAAGGCTATGAGTGAAGAAGCATTAAAAAAATCTATGTTTGCAGAACTTAAAGTTATGAGAGAAGATAAAAATAGAGATTGGGTTATTTTTGCTTTTGGTAACTATGGAGAAAGACATTGTCAAAAAATTGGATTAGATACTGAACAGCTTATAATTATAAGTAACTTTGTTGGTTTTATGATAGAAAGTGCCGTGAAGTTAGGCTTCAAAAAAATTATAATGTTAGGACATATTGCAAAAGCTATCAAGGTAGCAGGTGGAATTTTTAATACTCATAGTAGAGTTGCAGATGGCAGAATGGAAACTATGGCAGCTTGTGCTTTTCTTGTTAATGAAAAGCCTGAAATAATTAGAAAAATTTTAGCTTCAAATACTATTGAAGAAGCTTGTGATTATATAGAAAATAAAGAAATTTATCATTTAATTGCAAATAGAGTTGCCTTTAAAATGCAAGAATATGCAAGAGCAGATATAGAAGTATCTGCTGTAATATTCTCATTTAAGGGAGAAACTATTGGAGAAAGTGATAACTATCAAAGAATGGTTGGTGAATGTGGTGCAATTAAGTAAAATAAATGTAGTAGGTTTAGGACCTGGGAATATAAAATACCTTTCTACTGCTGGAATTGATTGTATAAAAGAAGCAGAAATTATAATTGGAAGCACAAGGCAACTTTCAGATTTGAAAACTATTATTTCAAAGAAACAAGAAATATATATTTTAGGAAAATTAAATGAGCTTATAACTTATTTAAAAGAAAATGTAGAAAGAAAAATAACAATTATAGTTTCAGGCGATACAGGATATTATAGTCTAGTTCCTTATTTATCAAAAAATTTGTCTAAGGATATTTTAAATATCATTCCTAATATTTCATCTTATCAATATTTATTTTCAAAATTAGGAGAAAATTGGCAAAATTTTAGATTAGCAAGTGTACATGGTAGAGAATTTGACTATATTAAAAATATAAATGATGAAGATATTACAGGTTTAGTTTTGCTTACAGATGATATACATAATCCTTATGAAATAACAAAAAAATTATATGATAATGGAATTAGAAATTTAACTATTATAGTTGGAGAGAATTTATCTTATGATAATGAAAAAATAACTATATTAGAAATAGAAAATTATAAAAAATTAAATAGAAAATTTGATATGAATGTTTTAATTTTAAAGAAAGGAGAAAACTATGGAAAAAAATAAAGTAAAAATTTTATTTTTAGACAGAAATGCAGTGGGACCTTATGAATTAAAAGGGATATTTTCAAAGTATGGAGAATACACAGAGCTTAATCTTACAAATAATGATGATATAGCAAGTTATTTAAAAGATTATGATGTTGTAATTTTAAATAGAATTAGATTAGGTAAAAAAGAATTTGAAAAAGCTCCTCATTTAAAATTAATTTTATTGACTGGAACTGGATATAATCATATAGATTTAGTTGCAGCAAAGGAATATGGAGTAACTATTACTAATGTAGCAAACTATTCTACTAATTCAGTATCTCAACTTACAATGACACTTTTGTTAAATGAATTAACAAGAGCAGAAAAATTAAGTCAAGAAGTAAAACAAAATAAGTGGGAAGAAATTTCTAACAAAATGGATAGATACTATCATGTAGATACAGAAGGTAAAGTTTTAGGAATTTTAGGACATGGCAATATAGGAAAAAGAGTAGAGCAATATGCTAAAAGTTTTGGTATGGAAGTTATGATTGCTAAAATTCCTGGAAGAGAATATACAGATAACTTAGAAAATAGATTTGAATTAGATGAAGTCTTAGAAAAATGCGATATATTTTCTATTCATGCACCATTGACTGATTTAACAAGAGATTTAATAAATTTAGATAGAATGAAAAAGATGAAAAAGTCTGCAATAATTTTAAATTTAGGAAGAGGTCCTATAATAAATGAAGATGATTTATATTATGCTTTGAAGAATAAAATAATTGCCTCAGCTGCAACTGATGTAATGACAACAGAACCTCCTAAAAATGATTGTAAATTACTTGAACTAGATAATTTTACAGTAACTCCACATTTAGCTTGGAAATCATTAAAAAGTGTGGAAAGACTTTTTGCTGCAATTGAAAATAACCTAAATTTATTTTTAGAAAATAAATTAGTAGGTTTAGAAAGTAAATAAGTTTTAAAAGAAAGGATAATTATGCACATATATGATAAAGATTTTACTCAAACAGAATTGCCAATGACAAAACAAGAAATAAGGGCAATTTCTATTGCTAAACTTATGTTAAAACCAAATTCAATTTTAATTGATGTTGGAGCAGGGACAGGGACAATAGGGATAGAAGCTGCAACTTATATACCACAAGGAAAAGTCTATGCAATAGAGAAGGAAGAAAAAGGTTTAGATACTATAAGACTAAATGCAGAAAAATTTAATCTTGACAATTTTGAATTAATCTATGGTAAAGCACCTGAGGCTATTCCAAATATTCCTTATGATAGAATGTTTATTGGTGGCTCAACTGGTGGAATAGAAGACATTATAAATCATTTTTTAACTTATGCAAGAGATGAAGCTATACTTGTTATTAATTGTATTACTCTTGAAACTCAATCTAAATCTTTGGAAATTTTAAAAGAAAAAGGTTTTAAAGATATTGAAATTATAACAGTTACTGTTGGCAGAGCAAAAAGGGTTGGACCTTATACTATGATGTTTGGAGAAAATCCTATTTGTATAATTAAAGTCATAAAAAGAAATAAGTAAAAACTCATTAAGTTTTTTCTAAATTATATTTATTTTTTTGGATTATATTCCTAAAAAATATAAAAACAAAAATTTTATGGATTATATTCCTTAAAATTATAAAAAATAAAAGTTTATGGATTTTATTCCTAAAAATTTGATTTTTTATAAAAAAGATTATATAATTTTAGAAAAGAAATGAGGTGTTACAATGATAAGAATAGATAGAAAAGAATATTTAGATTTTTTAATAAAATCAAAAGATAAACAGATAATAAAAGTTGTATCTGGTGTAAGAAGGTGTGGAAAATCCACTCTTTTTGAAATATATAAAGATTATTTACTTAAAAATGGAGTTGAGAAAATTCAAATAATATCTATCAATTTTGAAGATATGGATCATGAAGAACTTACAGATTATAAAAAACTTTATGAATATATAAAATCCAAAATGCTTACAGATAAAAAAAATTATATATTTTTAGATGAAATTCAACATGTAGATAAATTTGAAAAAGTTGTAGACAGTCTTTTTATAAAAGAAAATGTAGATTTGTATATAACAGGTTCTAATGCCTATTTTATGTCAAGTGAGCTAGCAACTCTTTTAAGTGGGCGTTATATAGAATTAAAAATGTTACCCTTATCTTTTAAAGAATACTATCAAGCTAAGTTAGAATATGAAAAATTAGAAAAAAAAGAAAATAGAACACTAAAAACTCTTATGCAATATTATAATGAATATATAGTTAATAGTTCATTTCCTTATACTTTGCAATTAAACAATAATCTAAAAAATATATATGAATATTTAAGTGGAATATATAATTCTGTACTTTTAAAAGATATAGTTGCAAGATTAAAAATTGCAGATGTTATGAGGCTTGAAAGTGTTGTTAAATATATATTTGATAATATAGGAAATTTAACTTCAATATCAAAGATTGCAAATACTTTAACTTCAATGGGAAGAAAAACTGATATAAAAACTATTGAAAAATATATAAAAGGGCTTGTTGATAGTCTACTTATATATGAAGTTAGTAGATATAATATAAAAGGTAAAGAATTTTTATCAACATTGTCAAAATACTATGTTTCAGACTTAGGGCTTAGACAAATGATTTTAGGTAATAGAAATATTGATATGGGTCATATCTTAGAAAATATAATTTATCTTGAATTACTTAGAAGAAAGTGCAATGTTTATGTTGGACAATTTGATAAAAATGAAATTGACTTTGTTGTTATCAATTCAAATGAAGTTGAATATTATCAGGTTGCTTTAACTGTCTTAGATGAGAATACTTTAAAAAGAGAGTTAGCTGCTTTTAAAAATATAAAAGATAACTACCCTAAATATTTAATAACATTAGATGATGTGTTGCCAAATACTGATTATGAAGGAATAAAAGTAGTTAATGTTTTGGAATGGCTATTAGAAGATTAGGTGAATGTATGAAATTAAAAAATTATTCTTTATTTACAATAATTTTACTTTTGATATTATCATTTACAACTTATTCAATGGAGAAAACAGAAGTTTTTAATATTGATAATGAATGGAATATTTTTTTACCAGAAGATTGGCAGATGGAAGGTAGAAGTCCTTATCAGCAATATTATTCTTTTTATCCAAATATTCCTTTTTATTCTATGATTAAAATATATAATTATGATATTGCAGAAAATCAAAATATAGATTTATTAGAAGATTTGAAGAAAAAATATCCTAACTCAAATATAAAAAAGAAAAAACTAAACTTAAATAAAATTAAAATAAAAAATACAAAAGTGGAAGCCTATGAATATTCTTTTGATGAAAATGGGACTAAATTATATGCTATTTCATATTTTATTTTAATAAAGGGAGATTTATTAATTGTTAATTTTTATTCAATTTCAGAGAAAGAAACTGAAAAGATGTTGGAGTATTTTTATAGTATTAAGAAAATAAATTAGTTAATAAATATATAAAAATTCTAAAAAATAGAAAATCTTAATTGAAAGGGTGAGCTTGTTGGGATTACAAATTAATAAAAATTTTGATGATAAATTAAAAGAAATTGAGTTTTATAAAAATTCAGAAACACATCAATTTATGTTACCTTATGTTGGATCTGACTATGAAGAATATAGAGTATTATTAGTTGCTGAAAGCCACTATCTTGGAAATGAAGAAGATAGAAAAAAGGTAGTTGATTTCCAAAAATGGTATGAAGGGAAAGAAAGTATTTCTTTATCCGAGCCAGGGCATATAAAAACAAGAGAAGTAGTAAATGCATGGTTTACTGATGGAAATGGACTTTTTAAAAGAATAGAAAAGGAACTAGAAAGTCTCAAAATTGACATAAAATATTTTTGGGAGAGAGTTTCTTTTATGAATTTTTTTATAGTTCCCTCAATAAATGGAAGTAGAGGAATATATAGCACAAAGGAAGTTGAAGAAAAATCCTTAAATAATTTTGAACAAGTAATTAAAATATTAAAACCTAATTATATACTATTTCTTAGTAAAAAAAGTTATTATATTTTTGCTGCTAGAAAATCAGATTATTTTAATATAACTGATACTTTTGATCATCCAGCTTCAATTTGGTGGTATAGAAAAAGAAAAGATGGAAGAAAATCAAAAGATAAATTCAAAGAAAAAATAGAAATAATTTTTAAAAGATAGAATATAAAAAAGTAATAAAAAATAACTAACAAATTTTAAGGCATAGGTACTGAAATAATAAATATAGAATTTTCAACTTAAATATTATAAAAATTGGAGGACAATTAAAATATGCAAATCATATTACTCATTTTAAAACTACTTGGGTTTTTAATTCCTGAGAAAAAGAAATTTTATATAGATGATAAATGGACAATAGAATTACCAGCTAACTGGGATATAACTTCTAAAGAGATTGAACTTGAAGTGGAAAGTGATAATCATCCTATTATTGAAACTATACTTTTTCAACCAGGTAGTTATTTAAGTATAAAAGCGTATTATCTTGATATTTCCAAAGATGATATATATAAGAAAGTTGAAGCTGATATTCCAGATATTTTAGCAGTATTTGAAAATATAATGAGTAAAGTAGAGAATAAAAAAGAATATAAGATACCAAATCATAAAAGCCCAAAGTTTAAATCTTATGAATATACTTATTATGAATATGATAAGAATTTTTATGCTATTACAACAGGAATTTTTATGAAAGGTCGCTTATTAAAAATTGATATAGCATCTACAATAAAAAAAGAAGTAGAAAAAGCAATATATTATCTATTTAGTATAAAAGAAGTAGAGCCAAAAGAGATGGAGTTTTTAAAAAAATTAAGAATTATAAAGAATAAATACAAATAATTAAGAGGAGAAATGATGACTAACAAATTTTATGGTATAGGTGTTGGAGTTGGAGACCCAGAAGAGATAACTTTAAAAGCAATAAACACCTTAAAAAAATTAGATGTAGTAATATTACCAGAAGCTAAAAAAGATGATGGTAGTGTTGCCTATGAAATAGCAAAACAATATATGAAAGAAGATGTGGAAAAGTTTTTTGTTGAATTTCCTATGTTAAAATCTCTTGAAGAAAGAGAAAATGCAAGAAAAGAAAATGCTAAAATAGTTCAAAAACTTTTAGATGAAGGGAAAAATGTTGGTTTCTTAACTATTGGAGATACTATGACATATAGTACCTATGTATATATTTTAGAACATCTTCCTGAGAAGTATTCAGTTGAAACAGTTTCAGGAATTTCTTCATTTGTTGATATGGCTTCAAGATTTAATTTTCCACTTATGATAGGGGATGAAACTTTAAAAGTTGTATCACTTAATAAGAAAACTAATATAGAGTTTGAATTAGAAAATAATGACAATATAGTTTTTATGAAGGTTAGTAGAAATTTTGAAAACTTAAAAGAAGCACTAATAAAAACAGGAAATATAGATAAAATTATTATGGTTTCAAATTGTGGGAAAGAAAGTCAAAAAGTTTACTATGATATAAAAGATTTAACAGAAGACGATATTCCATATTTTACAACTCTAATTGTAAAAAAAAGTGGATTTGAAAAATGGAAAAAATTTAATATATAAGGAGTTAGATTATCATGAAAAAATTATTAGCTATATTATTTTTAATTATGACAGTTCAAGGTATTGCTGAAACAGTAGTAAGAGGAACTTATGAAACAAAAAAGAAAAGATATGTTGAATTAACTGAAACATTTGAAAAAGAAATATTCTTAAATTATACTTTACCAGATGATAAAAAAGAAATTGTAACTTATAGAAATGATGACTATGATATTTTAGTAAATAAAAATGATTTATTAGAAGTTTATAATAAAGGAAGAAATGAGCCTATAACAGATATAAAAAGCAAAATTACATATAAAGATACAAGTTTTAAAAAATTAGGTCCTATATATAATGATTTTGCTGAATTAATTGAAAATAATAAAGCTGTTGTTTATGATAGAAACAAAAAAGAAGAAATTAAATATTTAGTTAAAGTAAAATATATAAATGCAATTTATTATAATGAAGGTGGAGGTTCAATGTATGATGGATATAAATTTTATAAAGATAAAGAGTGGACAGAACCAGTTTTAAAATTTGATATAGTAACTCAATATGGGATTGCAATTCATTCTAGTCTAGGAGATAATCCATATAATAGAGAGTTAAGTGAAAAAGAAAAGGAAAGAATAAAAAAATATGATGAAAAATTTAATGAAGAAAAAGACCTATATCAAAGAGCTATGCAAACACCAGATGTAACACAAAGTTTTAGTTATTAAAAAATTAATTTGATGGAATAAAAAAGAAAGGATTTAAAATGGAGAAATATAAAGAAAAAGTTTACTTTATAGGAGCAGGACCTGGGGATCCAGAATTAATAACTATAAAAGGTCAAAGAATAGTTAAAGAAGCTGATGTTATTATTTATGCAGGTTCATTAGTTCCAAAAGAAGTTATAGATTGTCATAAAGAAGGAGCTGAGATTTATAATTCAGCTTCTATGTCACTAGATGAAGTCATAGATGTTACTGTAAAAGCAATAAAAGAAAATAAAAAAGTAGCAAGAGTTCATACAGGAGACCCTGCAATCTATGGAGCACATAGAGAACAAATGGATATGTTAGATGAATATGGAATAGAATATGAAGTTATCCCAGGAGTAAGTTCATTTTTAGCTTCTGCTGCTGCTTTAAAAAAAGAATTTACTTTACCAAATGTTTCGCAAACTGTGATTTGTACAAGAATAGAAGGAAGAACTTCTGTTCCTGAAAAAGAAAGTTTAGAAAGTTTAGCAAAACATAGAGCCTCTATGGCAATATTTTTATCAGTTCATATGATAGATAAAGTTGTTGAAACATTAGCTACTTCTTATCCTATGACAACACCTGTGGCAGTTGTTCAAAGAGCAAGTTGGCCAGACCAAAAAATAGTTTTAGGAACTCTTGAAACTATTGAACAAAAAGTAAAAGAAGCAGGAATAAATAAAACTGCACAAATATTGGTTGGAGATTTTTTAGGAAATGAATATGAAAAATCTAAACTATATGATAAATATTTTACTCATGAATATAGAAAGGGTGTGAAATAAATTGATAAAACTCTAATTCAGGAGTTATTTAATCTACCTAATCCTAAAACAAAAGAATATTATAAGAAAAATCAAGAGAAATTTAAAGACATTGAAATCTTTTTTTTGAAAAAAATGAGAAAAATATTCAAGAACTAAATCTAGATTTTTTTCTCTACCTATTTCTAATAATAAAATAAAAGTTACTGAATTTGCTGATTATAAAAAATTACATTCATTTAATGAAAAAGAATTTATTATTAGATATATTATTGAATTAGATACTAATATTGTAAGTTATTTAAAAAGCTTTTATGATATAAAACTTAAGGATTATGAAATAATAAAAGCTATTGATAATTTAAGAAAAGATTTAGATAATAAAAGAGAAAATTTTTTATTAGGATTTCACTTATATATTTTAGAAAATTTAAAAAAAGGTGAGAATGAAGATACACTTTTAGATAATATAAAAAAAGCAGAGTGTGTTTTAAATTATAAATTTTATAAAACTAAAGATGATGTTAATGAAAAAAAATATCTAATTTTAATAAGTGAAATAAAAGAATTAAAAGAAAATATTTTAAAAAGATATGACATAATTCATTCCCTACTTTTAAAATCTTTTTATCTAAAATTAAAGAATTTAAAATTGAAAGAAAAATTACAAGAATTTATAAATTTTATTAATGATCAGCTATGTTGTTATATGGAAGAAGAACTTTTATTATGTATGATGTATTTATTTGATGACAATGAAGTTACAACTTTTTTTAAACAGAAAAAAGTAGAATCAATGACTTGGGATTTGTTACATCTAAGATTTTTAAAAGAAAGAATTTTAGTTAATAAAAAAGATAAAATACTAAATTTCCCATTGATATTATCGTCAGATAATACCTTTAATAAAATTATGGAAACAAATCCAGTAAGGGCAGTAGTTTATTATAAAAAGGTATCAGAGATTGATATTATAAATGGAAAAAATACTCTAAAATATATAGTTAGTTCTGATAAAATAAATGATGACATTAAAAGAGAAATAGTAGATAAAATACTAAATGGAGAAAAAAATAGAAAAAATAAAATTGACTGTATTGATTTTAAAACGCTATCAAAAAGATTAAAAAAGGATTTAGAAAATTTAAAAAAGGGAAGTGAAACTCTATGAAAAAAATTTGTATGTATCTAATGAATGGAATGGCAGATCATGAACATGGTTATTTATTAACAGCACTATCATCACAAATAAAACCTAAATATGAATTTTGCACAGTTGCTTTAACAAAAGAACCTATTGTTACAATGGGAGGATTAAAAATTATCCCAAATTATGTATTAAATGAAATAAATAAAGATGATATTATAGCCTTAATTTTAATAGGAGCAGATATACAACTATGGTTAAATAAAGAGCAAGAAACTATTTTAAATTTAGCTGTTGAATTATTAAAAAGAAATATTTTAGTTGCTGGAATATGTGGAGCAACATTAGGATTAGCTAGTAAAGGACTTTTAGATGAAAGAATTCATACAAGTAATATAGAATTTTTATTAACAAATTTTGTAAAAAGTTATAAAGGAATAAAAAACTATAAAAATGATGTTGTAGCTGTTTCTGATAAAAACTTAATTACTGCAAGTTCAGCTGGTTCCTTATTATGGGCTAAATACATTTTAGAAAATTTAGAAATTTTTTCAAAAACTGCAATAGAAAGCTGGTATAAATATTATAATTTAGGTATTTCTAAATATTATATTGAATTTATGGAGAAAATTTCAAAAGAAGAAGATTCTTAACAAAAATAAAATTTACATCGTATTTTTGTAACAAAAATCAGTCGTAAAATTTTATATCGCATTTATGACTGATTTATTATTAAAATAATTTTTATGGTGGAGATAAAAATGAAAGTATTAAAAGATAAAATTTGGCAATATGAAAAACATGGTATTGATGGAGAAGTAGAACTATTTGGAGTAAATATATTTGATTACAAATGGGAAAACACTAAAGAAATTGCAGAAGGATGTGATTTTCCTATCTACAAAGTTATTATAGATGGAAAAGAACATGAGTTTGCAACAAAAGAAACAAGTAATAATGTTTGGTGCTTTTATCTACCTAAGGAGTAACTATGAAAAGAAAATTTATCAATGTTACAAAAAAATATATAGAAGACTTAGCTCCTACGGATTTTTGTGTTGAACTTATTCAACCTGCTTGGGAGACAGTAAATATTTATGGAACTTATGAAGAATACGAAGAAACATTAAAACCTTATACAATAGAACAAAGATATTTACTTGCAATGCATTGGCTTGGAGCAGAAGTTGCTAATGGAGGTTTTCAACAATTTTTAAGCAACTCTACTGCTATTGTTTGGGAAGATGCATATAAAGGATATCAAGCTATTGGCTCAGAGAAATTAGCTTATCTGATTGAAGAACTAATAAAAATTTATGGTAGAAATATTCCTTTTGATAGAGAGGAAAGAGTGAATATATTAGAAAGCTTTAGTGAAAAAAAATTAGAAGAAATAGACACACTTACTAATCTATATTATGAAATTGAAGAAACTGAATGGAGAAAAGTTACTCTTTGGGTAAAAGCTAATAGTGAAAAATTCCTTATTCAAGCTGAAATAAATGATTATAGTCACTGAATATCTATTTTAGACTAAGGACAATATTATAAAAAATAAAATTGAAATAATAAATTTAATATAATTTTATAAAATTTTTTTAAGAAATTTTAAGTTAGAATTACTTTTCCTTATTGAATATTCTTAAAAAGATGGTATACTAAAAATGATAAAAGTTGATTAAAAAAGGTATATCATTGTAAAAATTGTGAGCTTATAGAAGTTTCACTAGATAAGGGGAAATTATGAGTAAATCTATAGAAGAAAAATTAAGAATATTAAGTGATGCTGCAAAATATGATGTTTCATGTTCTTCAAGTGGAAGTGGCAGAAAAAATACAAATAATGGACTGGGAAACGCAGCGATGAGTGGTATATGTCATTCATGGTCAGCAGATGGAAGATGTGTTTCTTTACTTAAAATACTTATGACAAATTATTGTATATATGATTGTAAATATTGTATTAATCGTAAAGGTAATGACATTGAAAGGGCAATATTAACTCCTGATGAAATTGTAAAGTTGACTGTAAATTTTTATAGAAGAAATTATATTGAAGGACTTTTTCTAAGTTCAGGTATTATAAGAAGTACAGATTATACAATGGAGCTTATGATTGCAGTTGCTAAAAAACTTAGACTTGAAGAGAAATTTAATGGCTATATTCATATGAAAGTAATTCCAGGAGCAAGTAGACAACTCATTAATGAAATAGGGCTATATGTAGATAGAGTTTCAGTAAATATAGAATTTGCTGAAAATAGTGCACTTAAACTTCTTGCACCTGACAAGAAAGCTACTGATATTTCAACATCAATGGGACTTATACATAAAAATTTAATTGAAAATATTGAAGATAAAAAAATATTTAAAAGTACTCCATCTTTTATTCCAGCTGGACAGACAACACAGATGATAATAGGAGCAAGTGGAGAAAGTGATTATACTATATTAAATAGAAGTGAAAATCTTTATAAAAATTTTAATTTAAAAAGAGTATATTATTCAGGTTATGTACCTGTAAATAAGTCTGGAATTCTTATAAATATGAATGAAGTAGTTCCTATGATAAGAGAACATAGACTTTATCAAGCAGATTGGTTACTAAGATTTTATGGTTTTAAGGCTAATGAAATTCTTAATGAGAAAAACCCATTTATAGATCCACATCTTGATCCAAAAACAAATTGGGCTATACAAAATTGGAATTTTTTTCCAATAGAAATAAATAAAGCATCATATAAGGAACTTTTAAGAGTTCCAGGAATAGGAGTAACTTCAGCAAAACGTATAGTTATGAGTAGGAAATATAGTACAATAAGATATGAACATTTAAAAAAGTTGGGGATAGTAATAAAGAGAGCAAAATATTTTATTACTGTAAATGGAGAATTTTTAGGATTTAAAAATGAAAATCCTGACCTTGTAAGAAATGCCCTTATAGAAAAAGAAAAAATGGTAACAGAGCAACTAAGACTTTTTAATGTTTAACTTATTAAATAGTTATGTTTATATAAGTAGGTTTATAGGTTACCTTTATCAACCTAAATAATTATATGAGGTGGAAACATAAGACTTACACTTAGATAATCTTATAAAAAAAATGCCAAATTATTATTATGATGGAAGTTTTGATGGACTACTAACAGTTATTTTTATAGCATATAAAGATAGAAAGAATAATGAACTTAGGATAATAGTTAAAACTGGTCAACTTCTCTTAGGACTTGATGATATTAATGTTATAACTAATTTTTCCAAAGCTAGGCGTGTTGAAAAAGCTATATGTGATAAATTGTCACAAAATTTTTTAAATAATATACAAACATGCTTTTTATCATGTGATAAAAATAAGGATATTGTAATAGTTCATACAGTATATAAAGCATTAAAACAAGGAAAAGAAATTTTAAATTCTCTTGATGAGCATGCTTTTTATGTAAATAAACTTGTAAAGCAAGTATTAAATGAAAGACATAGATATCTTGGAGTACTGAGATTTAAGGAAGTGAAAGATGGGACAATGTTTTCAACCATTGAACCTAAAAATAATGTTCTTCCTATTTTACTTTCCCATTTCATAAATAGAATGAAAAGAGAAAAATTTGCAATTTATGATAAAAAAAAAAAATAATAGCTTACTATGACACAAAAAAAGTTGAAATTTTCTTTGTAAAATCTCTTGAAATAGAATGGAGTGACGAAGAAATAGAATATTCAGAACTTTGGAAAACTTTTCATAAAAGTATTTCAATAAAAGAAAGAGAAAATAAGAAACTTCAACAAAGCAATCTTCCAAAATATTATTGGAAACATCTTATAGAGGATATGTAGAAAGGAAAATATATGAAATTAGCATTTTGGACTGTAACTAAAGGTGCAGGAAATATTGCAAGAGAGTATAAAGAAAAGCTAAAAGAAAAGTTAAAAGAACATTTAAAAGATTATGATATAGATGTTTTTACTTTAAAAAAATATGATGTAGAAAATACAATACAAATAGAAGATTTCGCTGGCAATATAAATGAAAAATTTTCACAATATGATGGGCATATTTTTATAATGGCAAGTGGGATTGTGATAAGAAAGATAGCAAGTTTAATAGGAACAAAAGATAAAGACCCAGCTGTACTTTTAATAGATGAGGGAAAACATTTTGTAATTTCTCTTTTATCAGGGCATTTAGGTGGAGCAAATGAGTTGACCTATTCACTTGCAAATATTTTAAAACTTGTTCCTGTTATTACAACAAGTTCAGATGTTACAGGTAAAATAGCAGTGGATACTATATCTCAGAAAATAAATGCAGAGCTTGAGGATTTAAAATCTGCTAAAGATGTAACATCTCTTATAGTTAATGGTCAAAAAGTAAATATACTTTTACCTAAAAATGTTAAAGTGAGTGATAAAAATTCAGCAGATGGTTTTATCCTAGTTTCAAATAAGAAAAATATTGAATATACTAGAATTTATCCTAAAAATTTAATTTTAGGTATAGGTTGCAAGAAAGATACAAAAGCAGAAGATATTTTATCTGCTATTGAGGATTGTTTAGATAAAAATAATTTAGATATAAAATCTGTAAAAAAAATGGCAACTGTTGATGTAAAAGAAAATGAACAAGGTTTAATAGATGCTACAAAATTTTTAAATTTAGATTTAGAAATAATTTCAAGAGAAGAAATAAAAAAAGTTCAAAACCAATTTGAAGGTTCAGATTTTGTAGAAAAAACTATTGGAGTAAGAGCTGTATCGGAGCCTGTTGCATTTTTATCATCAACAGGAAATGGAAAATTTTTAGTAATGAAAGAAAAATATAATGGAATAACAATTTCAATTTACGAAGAGGAGATGGAGATATATGAATAATGGAAAAATTTATACAGTGGGAATAGGACCAGGGAATATGGAAGATATAAGTGTAAGAGCATATAATATTTTAAAAAATGTAGATGTCATAGCTGGATATACAACTTATGTTGATTTAGTTAAAGATGAATTTCCAGATAAAGAATTTTTAGTTTCAGGAATGAAAAGAGAAATAGAAAGATGTAAAGAAGTTTTAGAAATTGCTAAAACAGGGCAAGATATAGCTTTAATCAGCAGTGGAGATGCTGGAATTTATGGTATGGCTGGAATAATGTTGGAAGTTGCTATGGGAAGTGGAGTAGAAGTTGAAGTTGTACCAGGAATTACCTCAACAATAGCAGGTGCAGCATTAGTTGGAGCTCCACTTATGCATGACCAAGCTATAATAAGTTTAAGTGATTTATTAACTGATTGGGAAGTTATTAAGAAAAGAGTGGAATGTGCTAGCCAAGGAGATTTTGTAATTTCACTTTATAATCCTAAGAGCAAGGGAAGAGTTAAACAAATTGTTGAAGCAAGAGAAATTATGTTAAAATACAAATTGCCTACTACTCCTGTTGCCTTATTAAGACATGTAGGTAGAAAAGAAGAAAATTATACTTTAACAACACTGGAAGATTTTTTAAATTATGAAATAGATATGTTCACAATAGTATTAGTTGGAAATTCTAATACTTATATAAAAGATGGAAAAATGATAACACCAAGAGGATATGAAAAGAAATCTAATTGGAATAATTAAGATATTTAATGAAAAATAAGAGAGTTACATTCCAGATTTTAAGATAAAAATTAAATAGAATGAGCCG
>OGGR01000196.1_pt1 | contig 48463 bp, 45 predicted proteins | sample 1571321 | NCBI WGS metagenome assembly OGGR01 (sample SAMEA2582048, study PRJEB24529) | metagenome | biome: Human gut stool | place: China | collected 2011 | reverse complement strand
TCGGGTTCTCCATTTATTGGGGGGAAAGGTGTAAACCATATTCAGGACGGGACACAGAAAAACAAAAAGCCGCTCACAAGGAGCGGCTTTTTGCTGTCTGACAGCGTCGATTAGACGTCGAGGTTGGCTACGCGCAGGGCGTTGGTCTCAATAAAGTCACGACGGGGCTCAACGGCATCACCCATCAGGGTGGAGAAGAGCTGGTCGGCACCGACGGCGTCGTCGATGGTGACGCGCAGCATGCGACGGGCTTCCGGATCCATGGTGGTTTCCCACAGCTGGTCCGGGTTCATCTCACCCAGCCCTTTATAGCGCTGGATATAGATGCCGCGTTTGCCTTCGCCCATCAGCCACTCGACGGCTTCTACGAAGTTGGCAACCGGCTTGACCTTCTCGCCACGCTTGATGAAACCACCTTCCTCGATCAGGTTGGCGATCTCCTTGCCCAGCGAGACCAGTTGACGGTACTCACCGGATTGCAGGAAGTCGTAGCTGAGCGGATATTCGCGGTCGACCCCGTGCTGACGCACAACGGCGTGCGGAACGTACAGGCTGCGCTCTTCATCACGACGAACCTGGATCTGGTACTGGATACCGTGGTTGCTCTCGTTGAGCACGGCTTCCATACCCTGACACCAGGCCAGCAGATCGCTCTCGCTGTTCAGCAGCGCTTCGTTCAGCTCCGGCTGATAGATCAGCTGGGTCAGTACCGCTTCCGGCGCACGACGAGACATGCGGGTGATCAGGTGAGTCACCGAGCGGTGCTGGTTGACCAGACGCTCCAGCGCCTCGCCACCGATGGCCGGGGCAGACTCGTTAACGTGCAGGGTAGCACCATCCAGCGCCATGGCGGTCTGGTACTGCAGCAGCGCGTCTTCGTCTTTCAAATACTGCTCCTGCTTGCCCTTCTTAACCTTGTAGAGCGGCGGCTGGGCGATGTAGACGTAGCCACGTTCGATGATTTCCGGCATCTGACGATAGAAGAAGGTCAGCAGCAGGGTTCGGATGTGCGCACCATCGACGTCCGCATCGGTCATGATGATGATGTTGTGATAACGCAGCTTGTCCGGGTTGTACTCGTCACGACCGATACCGCAGCCCAGTGCGGTGATCAGGGTGCCCACCTCTTGCGAGGAGATCATCTTGTCGAAACGGGCCTTCTCTACGTTCAGGATCTTGCCCTTGAGCGGCAGGATGGCTTGGTTCTTACGGTTGCGACCCTGCTTGGCGGAACCGCCAGCAGAGTCCCCTTCCACTATGTAGAGTTCGGAGAGAGCCGGGTCTTTTTCCTGACAGTCAGCCAGCTTGCCGGGCAGACCGGCGATATCCAGCGCGCCTTTGCGGCGGGTCAGTTCGCGGGCTTTGCGGGCCGCTTCGCGGGCACGGGCCGCATCGATAATCTTGTTGACCACGATCTTGGCATCGCCCGGGTTTTCCAGCAGGAAGTCCGCCAGCTTCTCACCCATCGCCTGCTCAACTGCGGTCTTCACTTCGGAAGAGACCAGCTTGTCTTTGGTCTGGGAGGAGAACTTGGGATCCGGCACCTTGACGGAGATAACGGCAATCAGACCCTCACGCACGTCGTCGCCACTGGCGGCAGACTTGGCCTTCTTGCTGTAGTCCTCTTTGTCCATATAGGAGTTCAGAGTACGGGTCAGCGCGGTACGGAAACCAACGAGGTGAGTACCACCATCCCGCTGCGGGATGTTGTTGGTGAAGCAGTAGACCCCTTCCTGATAGGCGTCGTTCCACTGCATCGCCACTTCCACGCCGATACCATCCTGCTCGGTGGTGAAATGGAACACCTTCGGGTGGATCGGGGTCTTGTTCTGGTTCAGGTATTCAACGAATGCCTTGATACCACCCTCGTAGCAGAAATGCGCCTCGCGGCCATCACGCTCGTCTTGCAGACGGATGGAGACACCGGAGTTGAGGAAGGAGAGCTCACGCAGGCGCTTGGCCAGGATCTCGTAGTGGAACAGGGTATCGCTGAAAATGGCAGGGCTCGGCCAGAAGCGAACTTCGGTACCGGTGCCGGTGCTGTCGCCAATCTGCTTGAGCGGCGCCTGCGGCTCACCCAGATGATAGGTCTGCTCGTAGACGTGGCCGTTACGACGAATGGTCAGCAACAGCTTGTCAGAGAGGGCGTTAACTACCGAGACACCCACGCCGTGCAGGCCGCCGGATACCTTGTAGGAGTTGTCATCAAACTTACCGCCTGCGTGCAGCACGGTCATGATGACCTCTGCGGCGGAGCGGCCCTCCTCCTCGTGCATGTCTACCGGGATACCCCGGCCATTGTCACGCACAGAGACAGAACCGTCGGAATGGATCTTGACCAGAATATCGGAGCAGTAGCCAGCGAGCGCCTCGTCAATGGAGTTATCGACGACCTCGAACACCATGTGGTGCAGACCCGAGCCATCATCCGTATCGCCGATATACATCCCCGGGCGCTTGCGGACCGCATCCAGGCCCTTCAGCACCTTGATATTCGAGGAGTCGTAAGTATTTTCACTCATAGCTTACTCTCTGCCTTCTCTAACGTTTCGGAGATTTTACCCTGTTCCACGTGGAACAACTTGCAGTCATTCGCATCCATCATGTCTGCGAGCTGACCGGTGTCGATGGCGGTGATAAACACCTGGGACGCACACTGCTTCAGCCTTGCGGCCAGCAAGCGGCGCTTGTCGACATCCAGTTCAGAGGCAAAATCGTCAATTAAAAAAATACAGCCACGGCTGCTATGTTGATTCAAATAGAGCCCTTGGGCCAGTCGCATGGCGCAGACCAGCAACTTCAGCTGACCCCGGGACAAAATATCCTGAGCGGGCACCCCGTTCGCCTTGAGGCGCACATCGGCTTTTTGTGGACCGACACCGGTATAGCCCAGCGCCCGATCCCGCTCAAACCCCGCCTCCAGCAGATCGCCGAGGGGAGTATCTTTCTCCCAGCCCCGGTAAAAGCCGAGACTGATATCGAATTCCGGCAGAAAATCCGCCGTCATCTCCTTGATCAGGGGCGTAATGGCCTGACAATAACTGGCGCGAAACTCGGCCAGCTCACCACCCAGCCGTACCAACTCCTGATCCCAGAACGCCAGCTGGCGGTACTGGGTGCTCTGGCGCAGCAGCGCATTGCGCTGTTTCAGCAGCCGCCGCACTCGTCCCCAGAGGGCAAAGAAGGTTGGCTCCTGATGGAAAACGCCCCAATCGAGCCAGGCACGGCGAGCCTGAGGCCCGCCCGTCAGCAGGTTGAAGCCATCGGGATGGATCAACTGCACCGGCAACAGCTCCGCCAAATCGGCCAGCCGCTGGGCCTGCGCCCCGGCAATCTTGAGCTGGGTCTCGCCACTCTTGTCTTTGGCAAGACCGATCGGTACCTGACGCCCCTCCAGCTCGCACTGGGCAAACAGGGTAAAGGCCCTCTCCCCCTGGCGGATAACCCGCCCGGTCAAATGAGTGCGAAAGGAGCGCCCCAGACCAAGGTAGTGAATGGCTTCCAGCACGCTGGTCTTGCCGCTGCCATTGCACCCGACCAGAATGTTGAGGCCGGGCGACAGCTTGAGACTGGCTTGCTGGATATTGCGAAAGTCGCTGAGCTGGAGTTTGACCAGGGACACGACTAGATCCGCATCGGCATCACCACGTACTGAGCATCCTGATGTTCAAAATCCTCAATAATGGCACTGCTGATGGAATCGCTCAGGCTAATCCGAATTTGGTCACATTTTAACGTATTCAGCACGTCGAGCACATAAGAGACGTTAAAGCCGATCTCCATCTCGCCAGCGGCATATTGTACGTCAAGCAGCTCTTCGGCTTCTTCCTGTTCCGGGTTGTTGGCGGTGATGCGCAGCAGGTTTTCCTGCAGATTGAGACGCACCCCACGGAATTTCTCGTTGGAGAGGATGGCGGCGCGGGCAAACGCCTGACGCAGATCCTCACGGCCGGCGATCAAGGCCTTGTCGCTGTTGCGCGGAATGACGCGGCGCCAATCCGGGAAGCGGCCATCCACCAGCTTGGAGGTGAAGATGAAGCCGTCCAGCGCAGCACGCAGATTGCTGCGACCGATCTGCAGCCGCACCGGCTTGTCTTCCGCCTCCAGCAGACGCACCAGCTCCAGCACGCCTTTGCGCGGCAGGATAACCTGATGATCGGGCAGCGATTCCCCTACCACCTCGCGGCGGCAGGTGGCCAGACGGTGACCGTCGGTCGCCACGGTGCGCAGACCGTGACCTTCGCTCTCGAACAGCATGCCGTTCAGGTAGTAACGCACGTCCTGGCTGGCCATGGAGAACTGGGTCGCATCGATCAGCTTCTTCAGCTCCAGCTGGCTGATATCGAACTCGAGCACGGATTCCCAATCCTCGATGTTCGGATACTCGGTCGCCGGCAGGGTCGAGAGGTTGAAACGGGAGCGACCGGACCGGATGATCAGGCGCTCCCCTTCGGTATTGAGACGGATCTCGGCGCCTTCCGGCAAACCACGGCAGATATCCAGCAGCTTGCGCGCCGGTACTGTGGTGCGGCCATCTGCGCTGGCCCCGTTCAGATAGACCTGACCGATCATCTCTACTTCGAGATCGGTACCGGTCAGTGACAGCAGACCGTTGCTGACATCAAGCAGCACGTTGCCGAGGATCGGCAGGGTCGGTCGGCCGCCGAGGGCGCCGGACACCAGTTGCAGAGGACGTAACAGGGCCTCACGGCTAATTTCGAGCTGCATCTGTGCTCTCCGTTGTGATTAGGAGGAAAAGATTCGGATCAGGTTGGAATATTCGCGCTGCATCTGTCCACTCCATTCCGTTATCAGGAAGAAAGGGTACGGATCAGGTTGGAATAGTCCTCCTTGATGTCGTGACTCTCCTCCTTCAGCTGCTCGATCTTGCGGCAGGCATGAAGAACGGTAGTGTGGTCACGGCCACCAAAGGCATCACCTATCTCCGGCAAACTGTGGTTGGTCAGCTCCTTGGCCAGTGCCATCGCCAGCTGGCGTGGACGGGCAACGGAGCGGGAACGACGCTTGGAGAGCAGATCCGCCAGCTTGATCTTGTAGTACTCCGCCACCGTCTTCTGGATATTGTCGATGGTGACCAGCTTCTCCTGCAGTGCCAACAGGTCGCGCAGCGCTTCGCGCACGAAATCGATGTTGATGGCACGGCCAGTGAAGTTGGCGTTGGCGATCACCCGGTTGAGGGCGCCTTCCAGTTCACGGACGTTGGATCGCAGACGTTTGGCAATGAAGAAGGCCACTTCGTCCGGCAGATGGATCTGGTTCTCGTCTGCCTTGCGCATCAGGATCGCGACACGGGTCTCCAGCTCCGGCGGCTCGATCGCCACGGTCAGGCCCCAGCCGAAGCGGGACTTGAGGCGATCCTCGACACCGTGGATCTCCTTCGGATAGCGATCCGAGGTCAAGATGATTTGCTGGTTACCTTCCAGCAAGGCATTGAAGGTATGGAAGAACTCCTCCTGGGAGCGCTCCTTGTTGGCGAAGAACTGGATGTCATCGATGAGCAGGGCATCGACGCTGCGGTAGTAACGCTTGAACTCTTCAATGGCGTTGTTTTGCAGCGCTTTCACCATGTCCTGAACAAACCGCTCGGAGTGCATATAGATGACTTTGGCATCTTTTTTACTCTCCTTGATGGCATTGCCAACGGCGTGCAGCAGGTGGGTTTTACCCAGGCCGGTGCCGCCATAGAGGAACAGCGGGTTGTAAGCACCACCCGGATTGTCCGCTACCTGACGGGCAGCCGCACGCGCCAACTGGTTGGACTTACCCTCGACGAAATTCTCGAAGGTATAGTTCACGTTGGTGTTGCTCTTGTGGTTCGGCTCGGGCTTGGCTTCAGCCTTGCTTTCCCAGCTCTTCTGCAAGTTATTCACAGGCGCGGCACCCTGTACCGGCGCTCTGGCGACAGCAACAGGATGGGGACGATTGCCTATATCAAAACGCAGGGCGGGGCCGTCGACCCCGCAGAGTTCGTTGATGATGCCGTTAACCCGGATGAGATACTTGTCTCGTACCCAGTCCAGAACAAAGCGATTCGGTGCATACAGGGTCAGAGTATTGTCACTCAACTCCGCTTGAAGCGGCCGGATCCACATGCTGAATTCTGCCGAGGGCAACTCATCTTGCAGCCGGTTAAGGCACTGCTGCCATAGCGAAGCAGTCACTCTAAACTCCTGTCGATTGATTAACTAAAGACCGGCTATTCTACGTTTTTAGCCGCCGGATCTCCAGCCATCGCCCGGAGGATCCAGCAAATAAGATCCTTGACTTTCAAGGATCCAGCGCCTTTGGATCAGATTTCATCCCCAAAGTTACCCACAGCTTGATCCACCGTCCTGATTGGTCGATCCCGTGCTTCTCTCCTGTTATTTCATATAACCAAATGTCATTTATTTTTTAAATTTTATTCCAATAACATCAGGGCCAAACCAGTTATTACAACTACAAATACAAGACATTGAGAGAGAGAAACACCATGAAAACATCCATCAAACTGATTTCCGGCGCAGCCATCCTGCTCGCCACCCTGTCCGGTCAGGCCATCGCCCAGGAGACCATCAAGGTCGGCATGTCTGGCAAATATTTCCCGTTCACCTTCGTCAAGCAGGACAAGCTGCAGGGCTTTGAAGTGGATATGTGGAACCAGATCGGCGAGCGCACCGGCTACAAGGTCGAATTCGTGACCGCCAGCTTCTCCGGCCTGTTCGGCATGCTGGAAACCGGCCGCATCGACACCATCTCCAACCAGATCACCATCACCGACGAGCGCAAGGCGAAGTACGACTTCTCCCAACCTTACGTCTATGACGGCGCCCAGATTGTGGTACGCAAGGGCAACAGCACCATCCACGGTATCAAGGATCTGGAAGGCAAGAGCGTTGCCGTGAACCTGGGTTCCAACTTCGAAGAGCTGCTGCGCAAGAACGACCCGAACAAGAAGATCGATATCCGCACCTATGATTCCGCCTTCGAGCAGGATGTCGCGCTGGGTCGCATCGATGCCTTCGTGATGGACCGCGTCTCCACCGCCCAGCTGATCAAAGAGTCCAAGCTGCCGCTGCAACAGGCTGGCGCACCGTTCGAGACTATCGAGAACGCCCTGCCCTTCCTGAAGACCCCGGAGAAACAGGCGCTGCTGAAGAAGGTCGACGAGGCCCTGACCGCCATGCGCAAGGATGGCTCCCTGCGTCAGATCTCCGAGAAATGGTTCGCTTCCGACATCACCGACAAATAAATGATGGAATTTGACCTCGAATACACGCTGGGGCTGTTTCCCATCCTGCTCAAATACCTGGGCACCACGATGGAAATGGCCCTGTGGGGATTCGTGCTGGCACTCGTACTCTCGCTGGCCTTGGCGATAGTACGGGTGTTTCGCGTCCCCGCGATTCACTGGCTGGCGATGCTCTATATCTCGTTCTTTCGGGGTACACCGCTACTCGTTCAGCTGTTTCTGCTCTACTACGGACTGCCGCAACTGTTCCCGATCTTCGTGGGGATGGATGCCTTTACCGCCGCCATCGTCGGTCTGACCCTGCACTTCGCTGCCTACATGGCCGAGTCGATCCGCGCAGCCATCCTCGGCATTCACAAAAGCCAGATGGAAGCGGCGCTCAGTATCGGCATGAGCCGTTATCAGGCGATGCAGCGGATCATCCTGCCGCAGGCGGCCCGTATCGCCACCCCGTCGCTGATGAACTACTTCATCGACATGATCAAGAGCACCTCGCTGGCTTTCACTCTGGGAGTGGCCGAGATCATGGGCAAGGCGCAGATGGAAGCCTCCTCCTCCTTCAAGTTCTTCGAGAGCTTTATGGCGGTGGCGCTGATCTACTGGGTGGTGGTGATCTTCTTTACCCGCTTGCAGCATCTGCTGGAAGTCCGTCTCAACCGTGCCTATTAAAGGAGGGCGTTCATGATCAAGCTAACCGGCCTCTCCAAGGCATATCACGGCAATCAAGTGCTCAACGGTATCGATCTGGAGGTCAAAAAGGGTGAAATTGTCGTCATCATCGGCCCCTCCGGCACCGGCAAGTCGACTCTGTTGCGCTGCCTGAACCTGCTGGAGACCCCGGATGCGGGCACCCTTGCCATCGACGATCTCGAGCTGAATCTGGCCAAGGCCAGCGAACAGCAGGCGATCGAGCTGCGCAAACGGGCCTCCTTCGTGTTCCAGAACTACGCCCTTTTTGCCAACAAAACAGCGCTCGACAACATCGCCGAAGGGCTGATCACCGTCTGGAAGCAGCCAAAAGCGGAGGCCCGTGCCACAGCGCTCGGCATCCTCAAGGACATTGGTCTCGCCGACAAGCAGGATGCCTATCCGGCGTCTCTCTCCGGCGGCCAGCAACAACGGGTCGGCATTGGCCGCGCCATGGCGGCCCACTCCAAGGTGATCCTGTTTGACGAGCCCACCTCGGCCCTCGATCCCGAGTGGGTCGACGAGGTTTTGGGACTGATGAAAGAGTTGGCCCGCCAGCACCAGACCATGGTGGTGGTGACTCATGAGATTGAATTTGCTCGTGATGTTGCCGATCGGGTGATCTTCATGGAAGGGGGGCGGATCGTGGAGCAGGGCCCGCCGGATCAGATATTGGTCGATCCCAAGGATCCCCGTACCCGGGAGTTCTTGCGGAAAGTCCTTAAATAGCTCTCTCTTTGGCGGCCTGGCCGCCTTTTTTATTGAGGGATCCCTTGTTTAACCCCGGGTTGCCAGTATAATCCGGAGCCCTTGATCCTCTGGATCCTCACGCTCGGCAGTGGCCTTTTCAAGACCATGGCAGGATGAGAGGGAACGGCGGATTGACTAAAAGCCGAACTCTGTTTAGAATTCGGCCTCTTTTGCTAGTCGTCACACGCTATAGCTGGCGCGTCGGCTAAGTGTGACAATCAAAACTGTACAGAAATACGGAATCGAATCATGAAACGTACTTTTCAACCGTCCAACCTGAAGCGCAAGCGCTCTCACGGTTTCCGCGCCCGCATGGCAACTGCCAACGGTCGTAAAGTTCTGGCCGCTCGTCGTGCCAAGGGTCGTGCCCGTCTGGTAGTTTAATGCCTACCCAGCACACCTTCTCTCGGGAGTTACGTCTGTTAACTCCCGAACACTTCAAACGCGTTTTCGCCGAGCCTGTCCGGGCTGCTTCCCCGCAAATTACGCTTCTCGCCTGCCCCAATTCACTCGAACACTCTCGTCTTGGTCTCGCTGTGCCCAAAAAAGCACTCAAGCGTGCCGTCTGGCGTAACCGTGTCAAACGGGTGGTCCGGGAAAGTTTCCGCCTCAAACAACATCAGCTGCCCGCTATCGACATCGTGGTGATCGCCAAAGCCGGTGTGAAAGAGATGGATAACGAGGAACTGTTCAAGTTACTGGAAAAGCTATGGCGCACTCTGTCACGCCGTTGCAATGGGTAGCTATCAAACTGATACGCCTGTATCAGCTAATCATTAGCCCTCTGCTCGGGCCGCGCTGCCGTTTTACTCCAACTTGTTCCCAATTTGCGATAGAAGCCATCCGACTTCACGGTTTCATAAAAGGCGTTTGGTTAGCTAGCAAACGTCTATTAAAATGCCATCCCTTATCCGAGGGTGGTTATGACCCGGTTCCGCAACCAAAGCGAAGAAACTGAAGACTATGGAATCACAACGCAATCTACTCCTGATCGGTTTGCTGTTCGTGAGCTTTCTGCTCTGGCAACAGTGGGAGTCCGACAAGGCTCCGAAGCCGGCCCCGACTACCGTGGCCCAAACCGAACATTTCGTACCTGAAGCCGGTCAGACCGGTGATATTCCTCAGGTTTCCGAGCAAGCCAACGCGACTGCCGCACGCAAGCTGATCACCGTCTCCTCTGACGTGCTCAAGCTGACCCTGGATACCCAGGGTGGTGACGTCGTGTCTGCCGAACTGCTGTCTCACAAACTGGAAGAGGGCAAGGACCAACCGTTCGTGCTGCTGACCAGCAAGCCTGAGCACCTCTATATCGCCCAGAGCGGTCTGGTGGGTCGCAACGGTCCGGACAGTCAGGCCGAAGGTCGTCCTACCTATGAAGCCGCCCAGACCAGCTATCAGCTGGCCGATGGTCAGGATCAAGTCGTCGTTCCGATGACCTGGACCGACAGCAAGGGCGTGGTCTTCACCAAGGAGTTCATCCTCAAGCGTGGCGACTATGCCGTTGGCGTTGATTACAAGATCGACAACAAATCTGCCGAGCCGGTTCAGGTGCAGTTCTATGGTCAGCTGAAGCAGACCGTAGCAACGCCGAAGGATCAGGAAGGTCATGCCATGGTAGCCAGCGCTTACCGTGGTGGTGCCTTCTCCACTGAAGATACCCGCTACAAGAAGTACACCTTCGACGAGATGAAGGATGCCGACCTGAACAAGACCACCAAGGGTGGTTGGGTCGCCATGCTGCAACACTACTTCGTCTCTGCCTGGGCTCCGAATGCCGACGATGCCAACAGCTTCTACAGCCGTGTGATCCCTGGTAAAGGCCAGGCCATCATCGGTTACAAAGCGCCGCTGGTTGACGTGGCTGCCGGCCAACAGGCCGAAGTGACCAGCAAGCTGTGGGTCGGTCCCAAGCTGCAAGACCAGATGGCCAAGGTGGCTAACCACCTCGACCTGACTGTCGACTACGGCTGGCTGTGGTTCATCGCCCAACCGCTGCACTGGCTGCTGACCGTGTTCCACGGTTTCGTCCAGAACTGGGGTCTGGCCATCATCATGCTGACCCTGCTGGTGCGCGGCATCATGTTCCCGCTGACCAAGGCCCAGTACACCTCCATGGCCAAGATGCGCATGCTGCAACCCAAGATTGCGGCCCTGCGCGAGCGCTTCGGCGATGACCGCCAGAAGATGTCTCAGGGCATGATGGAGCTGTACAAGAAGGAGAAGGTCAACCCGCTGGGTGGCTGCCTGCCGATCCTGGTTCAGATGCCGATCTTCATCGCCCTTTACTGGGCACTGATGGAGTCCGTTGAACTGCGTCACGCGCCGTTTGCCCTGTGGATCACTGACCTGTCAGTGAAGGACCCCTTCTTCGTGCTGCCAATCCTCATGGGTGCCTCCATGTGGTATCTGCAGAAGATGAGCCCGACCACCGTAACCGACCCGATGCAGCAGAAAGTGATGCAGTTCATGCCGATCATCTTCACTTTCATGTTCCTCTGGTTCCCGGCTGGCCTGACTCTCTACTGGCTGGTGAGCAACGTCATCTCCATCATCCAGCAGACCATCATCTATCGTCAGCTGGAGAAGAAAGGACTGCATTCACGCAGCTAATCTTCCCGTGATGACAAAAGAGGCGGCCTTCGGGCCGCCTTTTTTATTACAATGTCCCCACTACGTTTTCCTATCAGCGAACAAACGAGCCAAGCAAGATGACAACAGATACGATCGTGGCCCAGGCCACCGCGCCAGGCCGTGGTGGCGTCGGCATAGTCCGGGTCTCCGGCCCCGCCGCCGAACAGGTCGCCGGGATAGTGCTCGGCAAGCTCCCGCGGGTGCGCTACGCCGAATATCTGCCGTTCAAGGATGAGCAAGGCCAGGTACTGGATCAGGGCATCGCCCTGCTGTTCAAAGCACCCAACAGCTTCACCGGCGAGGATGTGCTGGAGCTGCAGGGCCACGGCGGCCCCGTCATCATGGACATGCTGATCCGCCGCATTCTGAAAATCGATGGCATCCGCCCTGCCCGCCCCGGCGAGTTTAGCGAGCGCGCCTTCATCAACGACAAGCTGGATCTGGCCCAGGCCGAAGCCATCGCTGACCTTATCGAAGCCTCCAGCGAACAGGCCGCCCGCAGTGCCATGCACTCACTGCAGGGGCAGTTCTCCAGCAAAATCCAGCAACTGGTGGAAAGCCTGATCCGGCTGCGCATCTATGTGGAAGCGGCCATCGACTTCCCGGACGAGGAGATCGACTTCCTCTCCGACGGCAAGGTGGCGGGCGACCTCTACGCCATCATGTCCGAGCTGGACGACGTGCGCGGGGAGGCCAAACAGGGCGCCCTGCTACGGGAAGGGATGAAGGTGGTGATCGCCGGTCGTCCCAACGCCGGCAAATCGAGCCTGCTCAACGCCCTGGCTGGGCGCGAGTCAGCCATCGTCACCGAGATTGCCGGTACCACCCGCGACGTGCTGCGCGAACACATCCATCTCGATGGCATGCCGCTGCACATCATCGACACCGCCGGTTTGCGCGACACTCAGGACAAGGTGGAGCAGATCGGTATCGAGCGCGCCTGGGCCGAGATCGAACAGGCCGACCGAGTGCTGTTTATGGTGGATGGCACCACCACAGACGCGGTCGACCCGCGGGAGATCTGGCCGGAATTTGTTGATCGGTTGCCAAAAAACATCGGCCTCACCGTCATTCGCAACAAGGCAGACCTGACCGGCGAGGATCTGGCACCGAGTCAGGAGCAGGGCCACGCCGTCTACCGCATCTCCGCCAAGACCGAGCTGGGGCTGCCAGCCCTGCGTGAGCACCTGAAAGCCTGCATGGGCTTCCAGGGCAACACCGAAGGGGGCTTTATGGCTCGCCGCCGCCATCTGGATGCGCTGGAGCGTGCCGCCGAGCGCCTGCTGGTGGCCAAGGAGCAGCTGGAAGTGTTCGTGGCCGGTGAGCTGGTAGCAGAAGAGTTGCGCCTGGCGCAGGAGTCCCTCTCCGAGATCACCGGCGAATTCAGCTCCGACGATCTGCTGGGCCGCATCTTCTCCAGCTTCTGCATCGGCAAGTAACTCTCCGCACAGCAGACAATAAAAAGCCCGGGTTCGTCCCGGGCTTTTTTGTCTGTTTTTTGTCCGCAAACCTAGAGGCGGCGCAGACACCACATGAAGTAAGCGCCCCCCAACAGGGTGGAGACCAGCCCGACCGGCACCTCCTGCGGGAAGAGGATCTGCTGGCCGACCCAGTCCGCCGACACCATCAACAGGGCGCCGGAAGCGGCGGCCCCAAGCAGGTGCCAGCGTGCCCGCACCAACCCCATCAGCTTGGCCATATGTGGCGCCAACAGACCGACGAAGGAGAGCGGCCCCACCACCAGGGTGGCGCTGGTCGTGAGCACAGCCACCAGCAGCAGGATGGCGAGCTGGGCACGATTGAGGCGAATGCCGAGTGCGGTGGCTACCGCCGCCCCCATTGGCAACAGATCAAGCCAGCGGCTCACCAGCAAGCAGGCGACCAGCATCAACAGCGCCAGCCCCACCAACCCATAAGCCACCGGCAGGGTGACGTAATAGGTGGAACCGGACATCCAGGAGAGCAGTTGCTGCACCCGCAGGTCACCGTTGGCCAGCGCGATAGCCTGCAGCGGCTCAAACAACGCTGTGATGGCGATACCTGAGAGCAGGATCCGCTCCGGTTGGAAGCCGTGCTTGCGATTGACCAGCACCAGCAGCAAGAGACAAGCGAAGGCACCGAGCAGGCCACCGACCAGCATCAGCGGCAGGGGCAATGCAGGCAGCAACAACGCCGTCGCTATCACCCCCATAAAGGTGCCGCCGCTCACCCCCAGCAACTCCGGGCTCGCCATCGGGTTGTTGCTGACCCGCTGCAACAGGGTGCCCGCCAGCGCCAGCAGCACGCCAGCCGCCCCCGCCGCCAGAGTGTGCGGCAGCCGCCACTCCAGCTGGGCCTGCCAGCGGAGCCAGCTTGGCCAGCTCCAGCCAGTCATCCCCTGACCAAACAGCAGGGAGGCTACCACGGCCAGCAGCAACCCGACCAGCAAAAGGCCGATAAGGCGAGCCGGAGCCAGATGGCGAGCCACCAGCAGGCCGGCGTTTGCCTTCGGCGTACCCGACTTGATACCCAGGCGCGGGATCAGCCAGAGCAGCAGCGGCGCCCCCAGCAGGGCGGTCATGGCGCCGGTGGGGATCAAGACTGGCCAGAAGCGGCTAAGGCTCTGCAGCAACAGATCGGTCGCCGCCAGCAGCAGGGCGCCGAGGATCGGTGCCCACAACAGTCGCTGGCCGAGCTGGCGGATCCCGAGCAGCCGCACCATGGCGGGCGCTGCCAGCCCGATAAAGCCGATCAGCCCCACCACGCTCACCACGCAAGCGGTGACAAACACCGCCAGCCCCAGTCCGGCAAAACGCAGATGCTGCAGGGAGACCCCCAGACTACGGGCGCTGGCATCATCCAACTCCAGCACCGCCAACGGGCGTACCAGCACAACAGCCAGCGCAGCGGCTACCAGCAGGCGGGGTAACAGGTAATTCACCCCGCTCCAGCTGTTCTGCACTAGCGAGCCACTGCCCCACACCAGCAAACCTTTCAGCTCCTCCTGAAAGAACAGCAAGAGTCCCATGCTGATGGCAGCCAGATAGAGGTTGATCACCAGCCCGGCAAAGACGATGACCACCGGATTGAGCTGGCGACGCCAGGCCAGGGCAAACACCAGTGCCATCGCAAGGCTGCCGCCAGCCATGGCGATCCACTCCCGCCCCAGCAGCAACCAGGAGGGGGCAAACAGGGTCACCATCATCAACGCCAGTTGGGCACCGGAGGCCACCCCCAAGGTGGTCGGTGACGCGAGCGGGTTGCGCAGCACCTGCTGCATCAGGGTGCCCGCCAGCCCGAGCGCCGCCCCGGCCAGCAGGGTGACCGCCAAGCGGGGCAGCCAGCTGAAATGCACCACTGCTTGGCTGACGTCATCCAGATTGGGGGTGAAGAGGCTTTGCCACCAGAGCGCACCGGGCAGCTGGCGAGCCAGCTCCCAATACGCGAGCAAGAGGGTCAACCCCAGCAGGATCGAGACCGGCCGCAGCAGCGGCGATGTGAGCAGTCGCTTCATCGACCAGCCTCCATACGCTCGGCATCTTGCAACAATGCATCACTGAGCAGACCGGCGAAACGGCGGGCGGCAAGTACGCCGCCAAAACTCCAGACCGCAGGCAGATGCAGCACAGGCGCCTGCCGAACCAGCGGCAGATGCTGCCACAGCCCAGGCTCCTGCAGCCGTTCGCTCACCCCTACCGGGATGGGATCGACCACCACCAGCCGCACGGTTGGCAAGGTCATAAACTGCTCGATGCTGACCACCGAGAAACCCCAGTCATTGGTCTGCTCCTGCCAACCATTACGCAGCCCAAGCCGCGTCATCACCGCATCGAACAGGCTGTGGCGACCAAACACCCGCACATGGCGCTCATCGATAAACTGCACCACCAGCAGGGGCGGCAGATCCGCAGGCAATCTGGCCTGCATGCTGGCGAGATCCCGACCCAGCCCGGCCAGCAGCCGTTCGCCCTCGGCGGTTTTGCCCACCATACGGGCGAGGGTCAGGGTCATCTCGTGCAGCCGCTGCCACAAATCGGTTTGCCCATCATAGAGGGCGATGGTGCTCACCGGCGCGATGCGGGAAAGAGTTGGCGCCAGCGGGGCCGCCAGCGGCGAGATGAGGATGCGATCGGGTTTGAGCTCCGCCAGCAGCTCACGGTTGGGCTGGGTGCGCAGGCCGATATCCACCACTCCGGCAGGTAGCCGTGGCTCGCCGACCCATGCCTGATAGGGGCCTGCATCCCCAACGGCCAGCGGCGTCACCCCGAGTGCCAGCAGGGTCTCAGCAATGGTCCAGTCGACGGTGGCGATACGGGGTAGCGCGCTGGTGGCCTCGTTTGTTGCGGATGATTGTGCAGCCTGCAACGGGAGCGCCAGCAGCAGGCTGACGAGACAAGGGGCCATCTTCAATAAAAGGTTCAAGGATGCCCCCGGTCAGACGATGGCGATGGGATGAGCATGAGCCGGGTGGCGAATGACCTCCATCGGAATGCCATAGATGGCGTGCAGGGTCTCACTGGTCATGAGCCCCTCAGGTTCGCCGTGGGTAAGCAGGCGGCCGGAGTGGAGCGCCACCAGCCGATCACAGAAGCGGGAGGCCATATTGATGTCGTGAATGACGATGATGACCCCAAGGTTGAGCTGACGGCTCAACTGCTTGACCAGCGTCAGCACCTCCACCTGATGGGCCACATCCAGCGCAGCCAGCGGCTCGTCCAGCAGGATGAAGCGGCTCTCCTGAGCCAGCAGCATCGCCAGCCAGACCCGCCCCCGCTCGCCGCCGGAGAGGGTATCCACCAGCCGATCGGCAAAGCGTTCGGTATGGGTAAGGGCGATGGCCCGCTCGACCTGACAGTGATCCTCCGCCCCCATCCGGCCCAGCAGGCCGCGCCAGGGATAGCGGCCCATCTCCACCAGCTCCCGCCCGAGCAGATTCTCGGCGCTCGGCAAATGCTGGGGCAGATAGGCCACCTGACGGGCAAACTCCCGATTGCCCCAGTCGGGCAGCGGCTTGCTATCGAACAGGATCTCGCCGTCGCTGAGGGGTTGCTGGCGTGCCAGCAGCTTGAGCAGGGTCGATTTGCCCGACCCATTGTGGCCGATGAGGCCATAGACCTGTCCCTGCTCGAAACGCAGGTCGGTGGGGTGCAGCAGCGTGCGGTCATTGACCGTGAAGCTGGCTGATTTCATCTCGAACATAAGCAATTCCTGTGCTGGCTTGCCGCCAGTCTCATCGGTGCCGGCATCAAGCTGGCACCTCGCAATCCAGATGGGCGATCGCATCACGGCTCACTTCGGCGCGGCGCGCCCCGGTCAGTTCGGTGAGCTGACCCTGACGCATCTCCAGCAGGCGATCGGCCAGCGGGAAGTAGTGATCATCGTGACTGATGGCAATCACCGTCTTGCCCATCTCCTTGAGGCGCAGCAGCAGCACCTGATAGAAGATGCGGCGGAACTGGGGATCCTGATCCGCGGCCCACTCATCAAACAGCATCACCTCGCGCTGCTCGGCCAGCGCCAGCAGCAGGGCGACCCGCTTGCGCTGCCCCTGAGAGAGTTCGATATCGGCGATAAAGCCATCCTCGATGGTGAGCTTGCTGCCCATCTGCAACCGCTCCAGCCACTCAGCCACCAGCTCATCCTTGGGTTCCGGCCCCAGCAGGTGCTGGAACAGGTGATAGTCGGTGAAGATGGCGGAGAAGAGCGCCAGATAGCCGTTGCGATCGGTGACGGGTTCACCATCCAACAGGATCCGGCCCGATACCGGCTGATAAAGACCGGTCAGCAGCATGGCCAGCGTCGACTTGCCGGAGCCATTGCCGCCGATGATGAAGATCTGCTCCCCCTTTTCGATGACCAGATCGATGGGGCCAACGGAAAAGCCGCCCTCCCCCTGATAGTGAAAACTCACCTGCTCCAACTCGATACGCTGCCAGGGACGGATGGCGGGCGGCAGCGGGAAGTCCGCATCCGGCTCGGCCAGATTGAGGGCGGCGATCTTGTCGAACGCCACCTGAGCGGCAAGCAGGGTCGGCAGGGCGCCAATCCCCTGCAACAGCGGGGTGCGCAGGAACAGCAGGGTCAGCGCAAAGGTGGCGGCCACATTGGTGTTGGCCCAACCAAGGCCGTTGGCCAGAAAGAAGACCAGACCGATCGCCCCCAGCATCATGATATTCGACCAGTTCACCGCGCTCAGGTGATAGGTGTCGGCGCGGATGATCTGCTGGCGGTAGTCACGGGCATTTTGCTCATAGAGCTGGTGGTAAACGAAGTGAGCCCGCTCGCGGTTGAGCGCCAGCTCCTTGCTGCCAGCGATGATGGCCTGATAGTTCTGATAGAGCCGATCTTCAGCCTGACGCATTTGGGAGAGATGGCGATAAACACGGTTCACCAGCAACCAGCCCACCACCATGGTGACGGTGACCCAGAGTGCGGTCACCCCGAGTAATGCAGGAGAGAGCCAGCCAAGATAGAGGGCAGAACCCAGCGTGAGCACCAGCCCCTGCACCAGCTCCGGCAGGCGCACGAAGGCGATGGTGATCTGGCCGATATCGCTGGAGAGGGAGGCCAGCAGCGGCCCCTGACCAATCTGGCGAATGCGGGCGACATCGGTATCCAGCAGTTGCTTGAGCAGACGGCCGCGCAACCGGTAGACAAAATGGTGACCGAGAGTGGTCAGGGCCAGCTGAGATCCGAGTGTGATCACCAACAGCAACACAATCAGGCCGACCAGCTGACCGAGGATCGGCAGCGGATCACCTATAGATTCGATAAGAGACTGATTGATAAAGGCAATGACGCCAATCCCGCTGACGGCACTGAGCAGACTGAGCAGGGTAATGGCGATGAAGGGCCAACGATATTGGCGATAAACCAGAGACAAGAGTTCCATAACGGACCGGTATTCCAGAGAGATCAGAACAACTGCGGGTGAAAAGAAGGGCGGGAATCCGGTTCCCGCCCGACTTCGATTACCAGCGGTAGTTGATGCTGCCCACTACGCTGCGCGGCTCACCGTAGTAGCAGTAGTAGTCACAACTGGCCACGTAGGTTTCACCCAGCAGGTTGTTGACGTTGAGCTGGGCACGCCAGTTCTTGGCAAAGTCATACCCGATCATCGCATCCCAAACGGTATGGGCCGGCACCTCGGCAGAGCCGTAGATGGGGGTATAGTCCGCATTCACGGCGCCAATACCCACGCTGGAACCGATATAACGCACACCGGTACCCAGCTCCAGACCCGAAGCAACCCCTTGCTGCACCTTGTAGTTACCCCAGAAGGAGGCCTGGTGGCGCGGGATCAGGCTGGCACGGCGATCGCCACTGCCGGTATCGTTGGTTTTGGCATCTGTGTAGGTATAAGCAGCGGTCAGACGCAGTGCATCGGTCACCTGCACGCTCCCTTCCAGCTCAATCCCCTGAGAGGTCACTTCACCCGCCTGGGTCTGCTGGCCGGAACCGGTAGAGACCAGCGAGTTGGTCTGGGCCAGATCGAACAACGCCAGATTGATGTAACCGTCGAGGAAGGCTGGCGCATATTTGACGCCTGCTTCATACAATTTTCCCTCACGGGATTTATATGAAGTTTTGGTATTCGGATCGATCCCGGGCAACATCAAGAACGACTCAGAATAAGCAAGATATGGCGAGATGCCGTTGTCGGCCAGATACATCAAGCTGCCGGAAAGGGATAGCGCATGATCGTACTGCTTTTCATCTCTATCATATGTTTTGCTGATGTTATGGGTCTCGACATAGTCAAAGCGACCACCTCCTGTCAGCAACCAGCGATCGTCCCAACGGATCTGATGCTGGGCATAGATTCCCTCTTGAGCCATGGTTGTTTTCTGGTAAGTGGCCGTTGACTCATCAAATCTAGGGAAGCCGCTGTAATCCGGATTCTGGGTATCTATGGTCCCCATCCATGAGTCCGCTTCCATCCCCTTGTTGACATGACGCTGCAGATCCACCCCAAGCAGCAGGGTCTGCTCGGTGCTGTCGGTGCTCCAGTAGCCCACCATCTGATTATCCATAGTGGCACTCTTGGTATTGCCATCCCGATAGATCATGCCACGGCCACGAACAGGCATATTTTCATCGGGTGTCGCGGGCCAGGCAGCCCAAGGATAGATATAGGTCTGGCGCAGCAGCAGATCGTTATAGTTGAACCGAACCTTCTGCTTGAACTCCCAGCTCTGGTTGAGCTGGTGGGCCAACTCATAACCGGTGGAGAGCTGGGTATTGCGGTTGCGATCGTAATCCGGCTGGCTCAGGTTGGTGGAGGGATCAATCTGGCCACCTGAAGTATTCAGGGTGCCATAGACCGGGAAGAAGCCGTTGGTCGGGACTCCTTCGTCGTGCAGGAAACTGGCCAGCAGGGTCAGGCTGGTACGATCCGAAAGATCGAAGGTGACGCTCGGCGCCAGATAAACCCGATCGTTGTAAGTACCGGTAAGCACCCCATCACGCTCTTTATAGAGAGCAACCATGCGGTAGCGGCTGTTGTCGGAGAGCGCATCAGAGACGTCCACCCCGACCTGACGATGATCCCGGCTGCCCAGTTGCAGATCCACCTGCCCTTGCGGCGTGGCGGTCGGTCGCTTGCTGATGGCATTGATCACCCCGCCCGGAGGCGCTACGCCATAAAGCATTGAAGCGGGCCCCTTCAGCACTTCCAGACTCTCCAGGCCGAACGGTTCCGGCGTCCAAAGATAGTAACCAGAGCCAAACAGAATGCTTCCATCGAGATAGGAAGCTGCATCGAAGCCACGCACCTTGAACCAGTCGGTGTTGTTGTCGGAGCCATAGAGGCCGGTCAATACGCCGGAACGGTAGCGAATCGCTTCATCCAGCTGCAACACGGCGTGCTGATCCAGCTCCTCGCGATTAACGACGGAAACGGCGCGAGGGGTCTCGGCCATCGGCACTTCCACCTTCATGGCCGTACCGGTCACCACCATGGTTTCGCTGGCTTTGGGCAGTTCAGCTGTGGTTTGTTCGGCCATCAGCGGCAGGGAGACGAGCAAACCGGAGAGCGAAAGCACGCCGAAGGCGCCCTTCTTGCCGGGTCCTGTAGTGTATTTTTGCGCAATCATATTAAAGTCTCGTTTATCAATGAGTTATGTTGTTTTAATTGTTATTTGTGGTCGTTTGTCACGACATCACCCTGTTCCATGGGCGAATAAAGCAGCGCAATCCTACTACAGGAGCCGTGATCGAATCGATTCAATAATTGCTAATCATTTGCATCTACATTGTTATCTAGCTGCATCGTTGGCAGGATTTCGCGGGAGATGGGACCCATCAGGAGAGCCATGAGCGGAGAAGAAAATGGAGAGGAATATAAAGAAGCAGAAAAAAGATCGGCAGGATGGATCCGGTGGCATTATCTGACTGGATCCATTATCCCCAAGCTTTATCCATATTTATCCACACCCTTTGGCGGTAGAATCCGGCTTTCCGTTTCTTTGTCTGAAATCAGGATCCATTCCATGGCCAAACTCAATCTCGTCGTCGGCTCCATGCTGGGCGCCGCCGAATATGTCGCAGACCACGTCGCCAACCTGCTGGAACAGGCTGGCCACCAGACTCGGATCCACAACCCGGCCAAGCTGGCAGAGGTGCTGGATGATGCGGGATCCATCCTGCTGGTGGTCACTTCCACCCATGGTGCCGGTGATGTACCCGACAACCTGCAACCCTTCGCCAAGGATCTTGCCGAGCAGCATCCGGATCTTAATTCATTGAAATATGGCGTGATCGCCCTTGGCGACAGCAGTTATGACACCTTTTGCCAGGGCGGCAAGACGCTGGATCGACTGTTGGCCGAGTGCGGTGCCAGCCGGATCGGCGAGCGGCTCGACATTGATGTGACCCAACACGAGATCCCCGAAGATGCCGCAGAAGTGTGGATCCGCGACTGGATGACGATGATCGCCTGATCAGCGTGCGGGAGATCCTGAAAAAAAGCTTGATCTCCCCACTTATCCCCAGATCGACTATCCACCATGTTATTAACAGATTGATCCGGGGGAGTTGTTCTACAAGGTTACCCACAACGCCCAGGGGTAATGTGCATAACTACGGTGTAAAGCTCTGCAAAACCTATAGTTATCCATGTATTAGATCCAGACCGACAGACCTCTGTGTATAAAAGTCCTGGTTATCCCCTCGCTCACCGGGCCAGGATCCAAGCTTTTCCACAAGCTAGGATCGCTCTTAAATTAATGATCTTTATGATCAAAAAGTGCTTATCAACAGAAAGGGCGGATCCTAATAAGAGATCCAGTAAAAGATCGATCTAAAGATCCTTAAGATCTAATTAGTGGATCCTCCCTTCATACTGAACGTTAAGTAGACGTTCCCCTCAGGACGCGAAACAGATAGAATGTTCCGCCCTTTAGCCCAGGCAAATAAAGATCTTCAGGCGTGCAGATCAAGGTGATCCCAATGCAATACCATGAACAATTTGATGTGATCGTCGTCGGTGGCGGTCATGCCGGAACCGAAGCAGCAACAGCGGCAGCCCGTATGGGCATGAACACCCTGTTGCTGACCCACAATATCGATACGCTGGGACACATGTCCTGTAATCCGGCGATCGGCGGGATCGGCAAGGGACACCTGGTCAGGGAAGTTGACGCACTCGGCGGGATCATGGCGCGTGCCATCGATCTTGGCGGGATCCAGTTCCGCACCCTCAACTCCTCCAAGGGCCCGGCAGTGCGAGCCACTCGTGCCCAGGCGGATCGCCTGCTCTACAAGGCCGTCGTTCGCCAGATGCTGGAGAACTACCCGAACCTGAAGATCTTCCAGCAGGCTTGTGACGATCTCATCATGGACGGGGATCGTGTTGCCGGTGTGGTCACCCAGAGCGGGATCCGCATCAGCGGCAAGACAGTGGTGCTGACGGTCGGTACCTTCCTGAATGGTTTGATCCATATCGGGATGGAGAACTACAAGGGCGGCCGTGCCGGGGATCCTCCCTCGATCGCTCTGGCCCAACGCCTGCGTGAACTGCCGCTGCGCATCGATCGTCTCAAGACTGGCACCCCGCCGCGCATCGATGCTCGCAGCGTCGATTTCTCCGTCATGCAGGAACAGCACGGCGACGATCCGCGTCCGGTCTTCTCGTTTATCGGCAATGCCAGTCAGCATCCCCGTCAGGTGCCTTGCTACGTCACCCACACCAACGAGCGTACCCACGAGGTGATCCGCAATAACCTGGATCGCAGCCCCATGTACGCCGGGGTGATCGAGGGGATCGGCCCGCGCTACTGCCCGTCGATCGAAGACAAGATCACCCGTTTCGCCGACAAGACGGCGCACCAGATCTTCGTCGAGCCGGAAGGCCTGACCACCCACGAACTCTATCCGAACGGGATCTCTACCAGCCTGCCGTTTGACGTGCAGGTGCAGATCGTCCGTTCCGTGCGCGGCTTCGAGAACGCCCACATCACCCGCCCCGGCTATGCCATCGAATATGATTTCTTCGATCCGCGGGATCTCAAGGCCAACATGGAGAGCAAGTGCATTCCAAACCTGTTCTTCGCCGGCCAGATCAACGGCACGACCGGTTACGAAGAGGCTGCGGCACAAGGCCTGATGGCCGGCCTGAACGCGGCCCTGCGTGCCCAGGACAAGGATCCCTGGAACCCGCGTCGGGATCAGGCCTATATGGGCGTGATGATGGACGATCTCTCCACCCTGGGGACCCGCGAGCCTTACCGCATGTTCACCAGCCGTGCCGAATATCGCCTGCTGCTGCGTGAAGACAACGCCGATATCCGCCTGACCGCCATCGGTCGTGAGCTGGGTCTGGTGGATGACGAGCGCTGGAGCAAATTCAACGCCAAGATGGAACAGGTCGAGCTGGAGCGTCAGCGCATGCGTTCAACCTGGATCCACCCGCAACATCCGTCACTGGAAGCGGTCAACGCCCTGGTCAACACCCCGCTGACCCGCGAACAGAGTCTGGAAGAGCTGCTGCGTCGCCCCGAGGTGACCTATGATGCGCTGATGGCCATCGAAGGTGTCGGTCCTTCCGTGACCGATCCTGCCGCGGCCGAACAGGTTGAGATCCAGATCAAGTACGCCGGTTACATCGAGCGTCAGCACGATGAAGTGGAAAAGCAGCTGCGCAACGAGAACACCTTGCTGCCGCTGGATCTGGACTATCGCGAGGTGAACGGCCTCTCCAACGAGGTGAAAGCCAAGCTGAACGATGCCAAGCCGCAGACCATTGGTCAGGCTTCCCGCATCTCCGGCATCACCCCGGCGGCCATCTCCATCCTGCTGGTTCACCTGAAAAAACACGGCCTGCTGCGTAAAACCGCCTGAGGAATCCCATGCTGGAAAGATTGAACGGCCTGCTCAAGCAGGCCGAAATTGTTATCACCGATACCCAAAAGAGCCAACTGGTGCAGTTGGTCGAGTTGCTGCACAAGTGGAACAAGGCTTACAATCTCACCTCGGTGCGAGATCCGGACGCCATGCTGGTCAAGCATATCCTCGATAGCCTGGTGGTAAGCCCCCACTTGCACGGTGAGCGCTTCATCGATGTGGGGACAGGTCCCGGCCTGCCGGGATTGCCGCTGGCGATCATCAATCCGGACAAGCAGTTCGTCCTGCTCGACAGTCTGGGCAAGCGGATCAACTTCATCCGCCAGGTGATCCAGGAGCTGGGTCTGACCAATGTGACGCCGGTCAAATCCCGGGTTGAAGAGTATCAACCCGAGGTGGGATTTGATGGTGTACTGAGTCGGGCATTTGCCTCTCTGGAGGACATGCTGAGCTGGTGTCACCACCTGCCGTCAGAACAGGGCAGCTTCCTGGCGCTCAAGGGACAATATCCCGAGCAGGAGCTGGCCCAGTTGCCTGCCAATATCCGTCTGGTAGCCTGTCATGAGTTGCGGGTGCCGGAGCTGGAAGGCGAACGTCATCTGCTGGAATTCAAACATATCCAGCCCTAATAGGGTCGCAGTTTCATTTAGGGGATCGTGTGGGAAAAGTCATCGCCATAGCCAACCAGAAGGGTGGAGTGGGTAAAACCACCACCTGTGTGAATCTGGCCGCCTCCATGGCTGCCACCCGGCGCAAGGTGCTGGTGATCGATCTGGATCCGCAGGGCAATGCCACCATGGGCAGCGGTGTCGACAAGTATGACGTCGAGCGCACCGCCTATGAGTTGCTGATCGAGGATGCCCCCATCAGCGAAGTGATCATCCCCGAAACTACCGGGGGTTATCACCTGATCGCCGCCAATGCCGACGTGACCGCGGCCGAAATCCGTCTGATGGAATTTTTCGCCCGCGAAATCCGCCTGCGCAATGCGCTGGCCTCGGTGCGGGACAAATACGACTACGTCTTCATCGACTGCCCGCCCTCTCTCAACATGCTGACCGTGAACGCCATGGCCGCCGCCGACTCCGTGCTGGTGCCCATGCAGTGCGAATATTACGCGCTGGAGGGGCTCACTGCCCTGGTCGACACCATCAGCAAGCTGGCCGCCGTGGTCAATCCGGATCTCAAGATCGAAGGGGTGCTGCGCACCATGTTCGATCACCGCAACCGGCTGGCCAATGATGTGTCCGATCAGCTAAAACAGCACTTTGGCGACAAAGTCTACCGCACCATCATTCCCCGCAACGTTAGACTGGCTGAGGCCCCGAGTTTCGGTGCCCCGGCCATGCACTATGACAAATCATCGGTGGGCGCCAAGGCCTACCTGGCACTGGCTGGCGAGATCCTGCGCCGCCAGGAGCAGGAACGTCAGGCGACCATCGCAGACCGAGAGAGCATATGACTCCGAAAAAACGTGGACTGGGCAAGGGGCTGGATGCCCTGCTCAGTACCAGCACGGCTGCCCGCCAGAAACAGGTGATGAGCGATCAACGTACTGAAGAGGCCATGGCCCCCACCAATCAGGGCGAGCTGCGCAAGCTGCCGGTGGAGTGGTTGCAGTCCGGCAAGTACCAGCCCCGCAAGGACATGTCCCAGGATGCACTGGAAGAGCTTGCCAACTCCATCCGCGCCCAGGGGGTGATCCAGCCCATCGTGGTACGCCCTCTCGGCGAACAATCCTTCGAAATCATCGCCGGTGAACGGCGCTGGCGCGCGTCCCAGCTGGCGCGGCTCGAGGTGGTGCCCTGCATCGTCAAGGATGTACCCGACGAGGCTGCCGTCGCCATCGCGCTGATTGAGAATATTCAGCGGGAAGACCTCAATGCCATCGAAGAGGCGGTCGCTTTACAAAGACTGCTGACCGAATTCGAACTCACCCACCAGCAGGTGGCCGAGGCGGTGGGCAAGTCCCGCACCACGGTGACCAACCTGCTGCGTCTCAACCAGCTCAACGACGACGTGAAGCGTTTCGTCGAGCATGGTGACCTTGACATGGGCCATGCCCGTGCCCTGCTGGCACTGAGCGGCCAAGCCCAGTCTGAACTGGCCAAGCTGGTTGCCCAGAAGGGGCTGACCGTACGCGATACCGAGAAGCTGGTGCAAAAAGCGCTCGAACCGGCAAAAGCCAGGGGCGAACCGGCCCGTGATCCGCAGATCGGCTACCTGGAGCGCCAACTGGCAGAAAAAATTGGCAATCAGGTGCAACTTCAGCCTGGCAAGCGGGATAGCGGGAAGTTAGTAATAAGTTACGAGAATTTGTCCGATTTGGACCGTATATTGGGCTATTTTGGCGTGTCGGAATCGTGATTTTTACGCTTTTTGTAGTAATAAAACATCCATTCCTTTTGATATGACCATAACCCTGATTTGCCGCGGAAAGCCGCAAAAATTAAGGATTTTTGTCATATTGCAATAGCTGCCCTCAAGGGTATAATTTGACCGGCTTTAAGAGCTGTTAACATGGGGTCTTCGGATCCCGATTTTTTACAGTTCTGTAATGTTCAGGGGTAGGTTGGTGAAGCAGAAAATAGCCTTGGAAGGTTTGACACTGGCCTTGGTTATGCTCGTTTGTCAGCTCATCCTGATCCTGGCGATGAGTGCCGTCTGGTTTTACCTGACTGGTGCCAGCGCCGGTTATTCCGCCCTCTACGGAGGGGGGATGTACTGGGTTCCTCAAGCCTTGTTTACTGTCTGGGTGCTGCGCCGCAAGGTGACAACCGAGAGTGTGGGCCTGGTTTTGCGGGACTTTTATGGTGGGGCAGGGATTAAGCTCATTTCTACAACAGGTCTATTCGCCCTGATGTTTGGTGCGGGAGTCGAGGTCGTTACCGTCTCGTTTTTCGCCACTTATATCCTCGCCCTCGTTGTACAGTGGATGGTTTCATTCACGCTTAACAACCACTATTAGGAAAACTCATGTCTGCAACCGGAGAAGTCCTGACTCCTCAGGGATATATCTCCCACCACCTGACCCACCTTCAAGTCGGGTCCGGGTTCTGGACGGTCAATATCGACTCAATGGTATTTTCCGTCGTGCTAGGCGCCCTGTTTATCCTGCTGTTCCGCAAAGTAGCCGTTAACGCTACCAGCGGGGTGCCGGGTAAGCTGCAGTGCTTTGTGGAGATGCTGGTCGAGTTTGTGAATGGTAACGTCAAAGACATCTTTCACGGTCGCAACAAGGTCATCGCACCTTTGGGGCTGACGGTGTTTGTGTGGATCTTCCTGATGAACTTCATGGATCTGATCCCCGTTGACTTTATCCCTCACGCTGCACAATTGATGGGTATTCCCTATCTGCGTGTGGTTCCCTCTGCTGACGTTAACATCACCATGTCCATGGCTTTGGGCGTGTTCTTCTTGATCCTGTATTACAGCATCAAGGTCAAGGGTATCGGCGGGTTTGTGAAGGAGCTGACGCTTCAGCCTTTCAACCACCCGGCGGCCATCCCGGTTAACCTCATCCTGGAAACTGTTACGCTGATTTCCAAACCTGTTTCTCTGGGTCTTCGACTGTTCGGCAACATGTATGCTGGCGAACTGATCTTTATCCTGATTGCTGGTTTGTTACCCTGGTGGTCACAGTGGATCCTGTCCGTGCCTTGGGCAATTTTCCACATCCTGATCATCACTTTGCAGGCATTCATTTTCATGGTTCTGACCATCGTCTATCTGTCGATGGCGCAGGAAGACCATGGTTGATGCAACTCAAATAATCCTTTTTATACAATCAATTACATCTAAATAACTGGAGATCCTCATGGAAAACTTGAACATGGACCTGCTGTACATCGCTGCTGCAATGATGATGGGTCTGGCTGCTATCGGCGCTTCCATCGGTATCGGTATCCTGGGTGGCAAGTTCCTGGAAGGTGCTGCTCGTCAACCGGATCTGATCCCTGTTCTGCGTACCCAGTTCTTCATCGTAATGGGTCTGGTGGATGCGATCCCGATGATCGCCGTTGGTCTGGGTCTGTACGTGATGTTTGCGGTTGCTGGCTAAGTCGTTACGACTCTCCAGGCATAACCCATTAACTAACTTAAGAGGACATCGGCTGTGAATATCAATGCCACCCTCCTCGGCCAAGCAATTGCTTTTTTCTTCTTCGTAGTGTTTTGCATGAAGTACGTATGGCCGCCGCTGATTGCTGCCATCGAAGCCCGTCAGAAAGCTATTGCTGACGGTCTCTCTTCTGCCGAACGTGCCAAGAAAGATCTGGATTTGGCCAAGGCCAATGCCACCGATCAGCTGAAAGAAGCCAAGCTGCAGGCTGCTGAAATCATTGAGCAGGCTAACAAACGTAAAGCCCAGATCATTGATGAAGCGGCCGCTGGTGCCCAGTCTGAGCGGGAAAAAATCCTGGCTCAGGGCCGTGCCGAGATCGAAGCTGAACGTCATCGTGCCAAAGAAGAACTGCGTAAGCAGGTTGCTGCTCTTGCCATTGCTGGTGCAGAGAAGATCCTGGCGCGTCAAATCGACCAGGCTGCCAACAGCGACATCGTCGACAAACTGGTAGCAGAACTGTAACGGGAACGGGGCTATGTCTGAACTGACTACAATCGCTCGCCCCTACGCCAAGGCTGCTTTCGAGTTTGCCGTTGAGCACAAGGCGGTTGACCAGTGGCTGGGTATGCTCGGTTTCGCTGCGCAAGTAGTGGAAAACGAGACCATGCACAATCTGGTAAACGGCTCTGTGGCCGCCGAAGAGCTGGCAACGCTGTTTGTCGGTGTCTGCGGTGAGCAACTCGACGTGCATGGCCAGAACCTGATCCGGGTGATGGCCGAGAATGGTCGCTTGGGTGTGCTGCCGGCGGTCGTTGCTGAATTTGTAGCGTTCAAAGCTGAACTGGATAAAGAGGTTCAGGCTGACGTGATTTCGGCGATCGAACTGACCGACCAGCAGAAAGCCAATATTCAGGCTTCTCTGGAACAACGTCTCGCGCGCAAAGTGAAGCTGAATTGCAGCATCGATGCGTCCTTGATGGCCGGGGTGCTCATCAAGGCCGGTGATCTGGTAATCGACGGCACAGTCCGCGGTAAGCTGGATCGCATGGCTGACGCGCTGCAATCTTGATTGGGGTATTAGAGCATGCAACTGAATTCCACTGAAATCGCCGAGCTGATCAAGCAGCGCATTGCGCAGTTTGATGTAAAGAGCGAAGCGCGTAACGAAGGTACTATCGTCTCTGTGAGCGACGGTATCATTCGTATTCACGGCCTGGCTGATGCCATGCAGGGTGAGATGATCGAGCTGCCGGGCAACCGCTACGCTCTGGCATTGAACCTGGAGCGTGACTCCGTCGGTGCGGTGATTATGGGTTCCTATGACGGTCTGTCAGAAGGAATGAAAGTAAAAGGTACTGGCCGCATTCTGGAAGTGCCGGTAGGTCGTGGTCTGTTGGGCCGGGTGTTGAACACCCTGGGTCAGCCGATCGACGGTAAAGGTCCGATCGACAACGACGGCTTCTCGCCGATCGAAGTGATCGCACCGGGCGTTATCGAGCGTAAGTCTGTTGACCAGCCGGTCCAGACCGGTCTGAAAGCCATCGATGCCATGATCCCAATCGGTCGTGGCCAGCGTGAGCTGATCATCGGTGACCGTCAGGTTGGTAAGACCGCCATCGCGATCGACACCATCATCAACCAGAAAGATTCCGGCATTAAGTGTGTCTACGTTGCGATTGGCCAGAAGGCCTCCACCATCGCCAACGTGGTGCGCAAGCTGGAAGAGCACGGCGCCCTGGCCAACACCATCGTGGTCGTTGCCTCTGCCTCCGAAGCGGCTGCTCTGCAGTACCTGGCTCCGTATGCCGGTTGCTCCATGGGTGAGTACTTCCGTGACCGCGGTGAAGATGCGCTGATCATCTATGATGACCTGTCCAAGCAAGCCGTAGCTTATCGCCAGATCTCCCTGCTGCTGCGCCGTCCGCCAGGACGTGAAGCTTACCCGGGTGACGTTTTCTATCTGCACTCCCGTCTGCTGGAGCGTGCTGCTCGCGTTAACGCCGAGTACGTAGAGAAGTTCACCAAGGGTGAAGTGAAAGGCAAAACCGGTTCTTTGACTGCGCTGCCGATCATCGAAACCCAGGCGGGTGACGTATCTGCGTTCGTTCCGACCAACGTGATCTCCATCACCGATGGTCAGATCTTCCTGACTTCACAGTTGTTCAACTCCGGTATTCGTCCGGCGGTTGACCCGGGTATCTCCGTATCCCGTGTAGGTGGTGCTGCTCAAACCAAGATCGTCAAGAAGCTGTCCGGTGGTATCCGTACCGCGCTGGCCCAGTATCGCGAACTGGCGGCATTCGCCCAGTTCTCTTCCGATCTGGACGAGGCGACTCGCAAGCAGCTGGATCACGGTGTGAAAGTGACCGAGCTGATGAAGCAGAAGCAGTACTCTCCGCTGAGCGTGGCTCACCAGTCTCTGGTGCTGTTCGCCGCCGAGAAAGGCTATCTCTCCGATGTCGAGCTGAACAAAATCGTCGACTTCGAAGCCGCTCTGCTCTCTTACGCCAATACCCAGCATGCCGAGCTGATGGCTGAAATCAATGCCAAAGCCGACTACAACGACGCGATCGTTGGCAAGCTGACTGCGTTGCTGGATAGCTTCAAAGCAACCCAGACCTGGTAAGCGTGTGTGGCAGCGTGAGCTGCCACTTGATGGAGAGTAAGAGATGGCCGGCGCAAAAGAGATACGTAACAAGATCGGGAGTGTGAAAAACACTCAGAAGATCACCGGCGCTATGGAAATGGTGGCAGCAAGCAAAATGCGCCGTGCGCAGGAACGCATGTCTGCCAGCCGTCCGTACGCTGAAACCATGCGCAAGGTGATCGGCCATATCGCTCAGGGGAACTTGGAATACAAGCACCCCTACCTCATCGAACGTGAGGTCAAGCGAGTGGGTTACATCGTCGTCTCCACCGACCGTGGCCTGTGTGGTGGTCTGAACATCAACCTGTTCAAGGCTGCCCTCAATGATATGAAGCAATGGAGCGCGAAAGGTGCCAAGGTTGACCTGGCACTGATCGGTAACAAGGCCTCCAACTTCTTTGAACGGCACGGCGCCAAGGTTAAAGCTCATGTCGCAGGACTGGGCGATAGTCCGAGCGTCAATGACCTGATTGGTTCAGTCAAGGTCATGCTGAAGGCTTACGACAACGGTGAGATTGACAAGCTGTATCTGGTGTACAACAAGTTCGTCAACACCATGGTGCAGCAACCACGGGTCGATCAACTGCTGCCTTTGCCCGTAACTGAAGACAGCAAGCTCGCCAAGAAACACCACTGGGATTACCTCTATGAGCCGGATCCCAAGAAGCTGCTGGATACCCTGCTGGTTCGCTACGTCGAATCTCAGGTTTACCAGGGTGTAGTGGAAAACTTGGCAAGTGAACAGGCAGCCCGAATGGTTGCCATGCAAGCCGCGACTGACAACGCCGGTAACCTGATTAACGATCTGCAACTGGTATACAACAAGGCCCGTCAGGCCAGTATTACCCAGGAGCTTACAGAGATCGTATCCGGTGCTGCTGCGGTGTAAGGCAAGGGTTATCAAAGGTTTAGAGGATTTGACATGAGTAACGGTTTCATCGTCCAAATCATCGGCGCTGTGGTGGACATCGAGTTCCCGCAGAATGCCGTGCCCCAGGTGTACGATGCACTGAAGGTCGTTAGCGAAGGTCAAGGCCAGGGTCTGGTGCTGGAAGTTCAGCAACAGATCGGTGGCGGCGTCGTTCGTTGCATCACCATGGGCTCCTCCGACGGTCTGCGTCGTGGGTTGGAAGTAGTGAATAGCGGTAAATCCATCCAGGTTCCGGTCGGTACTGCGACTCTGGGTCGGATCATGAACGTACTGGGCGAGCCAATCGACGAAAAAGGTCCGATCGGTGAAGAAGAGTGCTGGTCTATCCACCGCGCTGCCCCCAGCTACGAAGATCAGTCCAACAGCAACGATCTGCTGGAGACCGGCATCAAGGTTATCGACCTGGTATGCCCGTTCGCCAAGGGTGGTAAAGTTGGTCTGTTCGGTGGTGCCGGTGTAGGCAAAACCGTAAACATGATGGAGCTGATCCGTAACATCGCGATCGAGCACAGTGGTTACTCTGTGTTTGCCGGTGTAGGTGAGCGTACCCGTGAGGGTAACGACTTCTACCACGAGATGATGGAGTCCAACGTACTGGACAAAGTATCTCTGGTTTACGGTCAGATGAACGAGCCGCCCGGAAACCGTCTGCGCGTTGCGCTGACCGGCCTGACCATGGCCGAGAAGTTCCGTGACGAAGGTCGTGACGTGCTGTTCTTTGTGGACAACATCTACCGTTACACGCTCGCGGGCACAGAGGTATCCGCACTGCTGGGTCGTATGCCTTCCGCAGTAGGTTACCAGCCGACCCTGGCCGAGGAGATGGGTGTTCTGCAAGAACGTATCACCTCCACCAAGACCGGTTCCATCACCTCCGTACAGGCCGTTTACGTTCCTGCGGATGACTTGACTGACCCGTCTCCGGCGACCACCTTCGCCCACCTGGATGCGACCGTCGTACTGTCCCGTCAAATCGCGGCACTGGGTATCTACCCGGCCGTTGACCCGCTGGACTCTACCTCGCGTCAGCTGGATCCGCTGGTGGTTGGCAAAGAGCACTACGAGACCGCTCGTGGCGTTCAGACCGTACTGCAGCGCTACAAAGAGCTGAAGGACATCATCGCCATCCTGGGTATGGATGAACTGTCAGAAGAAGACAAACTGACCGTAGCCCGTGCCCGTAAGATCGAGCGTTTCCTGTCCCAGCCGTTCTTCGTAGCAGAAGTGTTTACCGGTTCTCCGGGTAAATACGTGCCGCTGAAAGAGACCATCCGTGGTTTCCAGGGCATCCTGAAAGGCGAGTATGACGATCTGCCCGAGCAGGCGTTCTACATGGTTGGCGGTATCGACGAAGTCGTCGAGAAATCCAAGAAACTGTAAGCCTCGACAGGAGGGCCCATGGCAGAGATGATCTCCTTTCACCTGGACGTGGTGAGCGCCGAAGGAAAACTGTTTTCCGGTCGCGTGCAATCCGCTCAGGTATCAGGCTCCGAAGGTGAGTTGGGTCTCCGCCACGGTCATGCTCCGTTGCTGACTGCCATCAAGCCGGGCCTGGTCCGCTTGGTGAAGCAGAACGGAACTGAAGAGGTGCTGTACATCTCCGGCGGTATGCTGGAAGTACAACCTGAATCCGTGACCGTGCTGGCGGACACTGCGATTCGTGCTGACGACTTGGATGAGGCGAAAGCCCAGGAAGCCAAGCGCGCAGCCGAAGAGCGGATCCACAGCTCCCATGGTGATATCGACTACGCCCAGGCCGCCACCGAGCTGGCCAAGGCGATGGCTCAACTGCGAGTCATCGATATCGTCAAAAAGAATTACCGCTAATAACGGTGATGTAAAAAGCGACCTTCGGGTCGCTTTTTTTTTACCCGTTGGATAGACTCCGCCGAGTATTTCTCATGTTCCAAAGGCCAATTTATGTCCCTCAACGTCGTGATCCTGGCTGCGGGTAAAGGTACCCGCATGCGCTCTTCCCTGCCCAAGGTACTCCACCCGGTAGCCAACAAACCCATGGTTTCCCATGTGATCGATACTGCCCGTCAGGTCGGTGCCGAGCAGCTTCATCTGGTCTATGGCCACGGTGCCGAGCTGCTGCAAGAGCGGATCGTGGCGGCTGATGTGAACTGGGTACTGCAGGCGCAGCAGTTGGGGACCGGTCACGCCGTCGCCCAGGCCATCCCGTTCTGGCAGGATGAAGACGACGTGCTGGTGCTCTACGGCGATACCCCGCTGATCCAGCCCGATACCCTGCAGCGACTGCTGGCTGCCAAGGCTGAAAACGGGATGGCTCTGCTGACCGTGGTGCTGGACAACCCCACCGGCTATGGCCGCATCGTCCGTGAAAACGATCAGGTGGTCGGCATCGTCGAGCAGAAGGATGCCAATGCCGAACAGCTGGCGATCCGTGAGGTGAATACCGGCGTGCTGGTGGCCAACGGCGGTCAGTTGCGCAGCTGGCTGTCCCGCTTGGACAACAAGAATGCCCAGGGTGAGTTCTACCTGACCGACGTGATCGCCATGGCGCACGGCGATGGCTGCCCGATCGCAGCGGTCCATCCGGAGCGTGCCGCCGAGGTGGAAGGGGCCAACAACCGGGTGCAGCTGGCTGCCCTTGAGCGCAGCTACCAGCAGATGCAGGCCGAGAAGCTGATGATCGCCGGTGCTACCCTGATCGACCCGGCCCGCTTCGATCTGCGCGGAACCCTCGAGATCGGTGAAGAGGTGGTGATCGATGTCAACGTCATCATCGAAGGCAAGGTAACCCTCGGCAACCACGTCCGTATCGGTGCTGGTGCCGTGCTGAAGGATTGTGTCATTGGTGATCACACCGAAGTGAAGCCCTACTCCATCGTCGAAGGGGCTCAGGTGGCGGATCAGTGCTCGGTCGGCCCGTTTGCCCGTCTGCGCCCGGGTGCCGTGCTGGAGCAGGATGCCCACGTTGGCAACTTCGTCGAGATGAAGAAGGCCCGTCTGGGGGTTGGTTCCAAGTGCGGTCACCTCACTTATCTGGGGGATGCTGAGGTGGGTGCTAAGGTGAACATCGGTGCCGGCACCATCACCTGCAACTACGACGGGGTCAACAAATTCCAGACCATCATCGAGGACGATGTATTCGTCGGTTCCGATACCCAGCTGGTGGCGCCGGTGCGCATCGGCAAGGGTGCGACCCTGGGGGCGGGTTCTACCATCACCAAGGATGTGGCCGAGAATGAGCTGGTGATCACCCGGGTGCCCCAGCGCCACATCAAGAACTGGGCTCGCCCGGTCAAGAAGAAGTGATGCCCGATCAATAAAATAGAACCGGCGCCTGATGGCGCCGGTTTTTTTGGCTTATGACTGATGGCTGGTGTCACTGGTCGATGACTGGGGGGCCGCCCATGTGGTCGCGGGTGCGCTGTAGTCCATCACCTGATACCAGTCGAGCTTGCGGGTCAGCAGCATGATCAGCGCCAGGGTGGCGAACAAGAGCAGGGCTCCGAGTAGCAAGGCGATCTCTTCGGCCTGCAGCAGGCTGTAGAGAATGGCATAGACCAGCCCGAGCAGCGCTGCGAAGCCGATCCCCTGCTTCGGGCCGCCCAGCACATGACTGAGGTAGAAGCCGTTGAGCAGCACGCTGGCCAGCGCGGCTACCAGATAGGCCCAGCCAAAGCCGAGGTGCTCGGTCAGGGCCAGCAGCACCAGATAGAAGATAGCCAGCCCCATGCCTACCAGCGCGTACTGGATCGGGTGAACCCTCAGCCCCTTGAGCAGCTCGAACATGAAGAAGCTGATAAAGGTGAGGCCGATGAAGAGCAGGGCATATTTGGCCGCCCGTTCGTTGAGCTGATAGTGATCCACCGGCTGCACCAGACTGACGCTGAAGGTGGAGAGATGGCTATCGCCCCCGTTCATCATCCGGTTGAAGCGGGTCTCCATGTCGCTGGCGAACCAGCTGGTTTGCCAGTTGGCCTCAAACCCTTGTGGGCTCAGGGTGCGACTGCCCGGCAGAAAGTCACCGATAAAGTTGGGGTGGGGCCAGTTGCCTGCCAGCTGCAGGGTGCTCTCCTTGCCCAGCGGGACTATGTCGAGGGCGTTCATCCCCTGTAGATTGAGCTCCAGATGGAAGGTGCCATCCTGCTGCGGCAGGTTGTCGAGTGGGGCATGGATACCCGCGAGCGCGTCACCGAGGCGGGCGCCGGGGGCAAACGGGATCCGCTGTGTGCCGAGTTGCAGTTCGGGCACGCTGTTGATACCGCGGGCATCGGAGAGCACCAGGCTCAGGTAGGGTTTGCCCGCCACCAGCTCGGCCGTTTCACCGAGCGGTGAGGTCGCGTCATTCAGCAGGCTCTGTCGGGTAGGCAGGTGGCCCGATAGGGTGAGTCGGGTCTGGTAGACCTGCGCCTGATAGATGCCCAGCTTGCGCGGGGTCACCTCCATGTTGGCCTTGATATCCAACTGCTCCGGCAGCAGGTAGCGGTAGATCTGCTCCTGACGGATGAAGCGCTTGCCCTCCTGCTCGACCGTCACCGAACGGGTATAGGGCTGTACGATAATGGGCCCCATCAGCCGTTGCGGGCCGCTGCTGCTGGCCATGATGCTGTGAATGGCTTGACTGCGGTAAGCCTGACGCTCCCGGTTCAGCTCCATGATGGATTGCACCGGCACCATCAACAGCAGGCTGAGCAACAGCAGCAGAAATATCTTGTGGGTGAATATCTGTTTGACCATGACACGTCTCCTTGTTGGATGGAGTGAGTCTGTCAGTCCGGCGTGAAGTGGTGATGGGCTTGTGTGAAGTGGCGGTGAACTGTTGAAAAACGGCGCCATCAGGCGCCGCGGGATTGTTCAGGGGCGGGAGCGCACCAGTCGGGCGGCTTGTGCGAAACGATCGGTGTGGCCGTCGATGAGTCCGTGCATAAAGTCGATGTAATAGATCAGTTCCGGCATCTCCTCAATGGAGCTGGAGGTCCAGTAGGGGGCTGAATTTTCCCCGTTGTCATGGATATCGGAGAAGAAGCGCGGGTCTGTCATCGGCGCCCGGCAATGTTCGTCGAGCAGGGTGAAGAGCTCCTCGATGGTGGGGAGTCGCCCCCCCTCGCCAAGGCGGGCTGCTTCATCCTTGGCTTCAAGCAGCGTCAGCAAGGCCGGTGTGCCCACGCAACCTTTCCCTTTCTGCCACTGGCTGCCGAGGCTGCACGCCTGCCATTCGAGGTGGTTTAGCCGATCATGGATGACTTCTCCCTGCCGTATCAGGCGGTCGGAGAGATCACAGGCAGCCAGCGCCATGCTGGCCGGAAGCCAGAGCAGCAATAGAAATAATTTCATGTTTGTCTCTTGTGCGGATGGCGGTCAGCCCGGTGTCGGCGGGCTGACCCTGATGATCGGAGCGGGCTGCGAAGCTTTGGCCTCCAGCCCGGTCGTCAGGTTATGTGGGGATCAGAGCTTCCTGAGTTGCGCCGGCAGGGCGGCCAGCACCTCTTCTTTCGCCTTGAGGGAGGCGAACTGCTTGCCGGGCTTTTGCACTACGGTATGGACGAAGATCAGCTGTTTGCCCGGTTTGCTGGCCCAGCCGACGAACCAGCCGATCTGCTGATCGCGGTTGAGGCTGCCATCCAGCATCTTCGGGTAGCCCATGCCGGTCTTGCCGTGGATCTGCCAGCCGTCGATCTCGCTCACCTTGAGGATATTGGCGGTGTACTGCAGGGTCTGCGCCGAGACCGGCAGCTTGCCGCTCAGCATCTTGCCGAGGAAGCGGGCCTGCTCCTCCGGACTGATGGCGAGGCTGGAGCTGAGCCAAGCCTGGGTCAGGCCGTCATGTTTGCCCGGATTGCCGGAGAGATCCCGATTGCCGTAGTCGAAGCGGTCGACATATTGCTGGAAGCGCTCCATCCCCAGCCATTCGGTGATCTGCTGGGAGAACCAGACGACCGAGTAGGTTTCCCAGCGACGCGGGGTGGTGGTTTCACGCCAGGCGGGCAGCCAGCCATCGTAGTTCGGCTTGTAGGGCAGCGCCGGATGCTCTTCATCCACCAGATAGCCACTGTCGTAACCCATCAGCGCCAACGGGATCTTGAAGGTGGACGCGGGCGGCAGCTGGCTGGAGCAGTCCCCTTCACTGGAGAGGGTCTGGCCGTTGCCGTCAGCATAGAGAAAGCAGCCGCTGGTGGCGGAGGCAGGCAGGGCTGCGAGCATACCGGCAGCCAGCAGGCTGGAGAGAAGCAGGCGGGACATAGCATTTCCTTGAGCAAATGGATGAGAGAAAGCGGCAGTCTAATGCCGCTTTGTGTGGGGAATGTGAAGTTGCAGGGGGGGCTAGGTGAATGGCAGCCAGAGTTCCGCCAGCGCGCCTCCCTCTGGCTGGTTGCTCAGGGTCAGACGACCGCCATGCTGGTGGGCTACCTCATGGGCGAAGCTGAGCCCCAGACCACTGCTCTTGCCCTTGTCCGGGCGCGGCAGGGAGTAGAAGCGCTCGAAGATGCGCGGCAGGGCGTAGTCGGGAATGCCGGGGCCGCAGTCGGTGACCCGAAAACAGTAGCCCTCCTCCTGCTGGCTGCCGCTCAGGGTGACCTGCCCGTTGGCGGGAGAGAAGTCGATGGCGTTGTCCAGCAGGTTGCCGATGGCCTGCTCCACTAACAGCGGATCCCACTTCTGTTTCGGCGCGCTGGCCAGCTCGGCTACCAGTGCCACCTGACGGCGCTGGGCAATAATCTGGCGAGCATCGAGGGTGCGCTTGCCCAGTTTTGCCGGTTCCACCGACTGGCGATCCAGCCCCTGCCCCGACTCCAGCCGCGCCAGTTGCAGCATTCGCTCGATCAGCTGCTGCATGCGGGCGGTTTCCAGATTGATGTTGCCGATAAACCGTTTGGCAACTTCGGGGGGCGGCGTTTCGGCCAAAATCTCCCCTGCCCCGCGAATGGCGGCCAGCGGGCTCTTCAGCTCGTGGGTCAGGCTGTGCACATAGGCTTCGATGTAGCTTTTGCCATCGAGCTGGTGGCGCATGGTCTCCAGCGAGCGGCCGAGCCGATCCAGCTCGACGGTGTGCAGCCTTGGCAGCGGTGCCGCCTCCCCCTTGCTGACCGAGTCGGCGTAGTGCATCAGCTTGCCGATGGCGCGGTTGAGCCACCACACCAGCAGGCTGCCGATCAGCAGCGAGATGAGCAGCATCTGGCCGCCGGCCCGCAGCAGCTCCTGTTCCCCGCGCTCGATGGCTGGCATCAGGGTGCGATTGGGTTTGGCGACGGTGAGGGAGCCGATGATCTCGGCCCCTTCCCGCAGCGGCGCCGCCACATACATGGTCGAGCTGGCGGCATCGTCGGGATCGGTGCGGGTGCTGCGGGCGCCATATTGGCCGCGCAGGGTGCGGTAGACATCGTTCCAGCGGGAATAATCCTTGCCCAGATCCGTGCCGTCGGAGTCGTAAATCACCATACCCTTCTGGTCAGTGACATAGATGCGGTACTCCGCCTGCTGCTTGAGGTGGCCGTCGATCATCGCATTGATGGGATTCTGGTTGAGGCGGGCGAAGGCGCTGGCCAACCGCCCGTTCATCATATTCCCCTCTTTCAGATCATCGAGCGCCAGCGGCGCCAGCAGCTGGGTCATGTCTACCAGAGTATCCTCGGTGGCGCTGCGCACCCCGGGTTTTATCTCCTCGACGAAGATCTCCAGCACGAACCAGGCGGCCAGCGCGAAGATCAGCAGCAGGCCGCACAGCAGTTGCAACCCGAGTCTCATGCCAGCTCCAGGCTGTAGCCCAGCCCGCGGTGGGTGAGGATCAGGTTGGCCTCGGGATCATGTTCGCGCAGCTTGGCGCGGATGGTCTTGATGTGGGTATCGACGGTGCGATCCAGACTCTCCTCCGCATCCTGCCACACCAGATCCATCAGCTGCTGGCGGGAGTAGACCCGCCCCGGCGCCTGCATCAGGGTCTTGAGCAGCAGATATTCGTAACGGGTGAGGGCCAGCGGCTGACCGCGAAAGTGAATGCGGGCACGCTCCTCATCCAGCACCAGCAGGGCGCTGGGCTGGGGGGCGACGGGCTGGCTGCGGCGCAGGATGACCCGCACCCGGGCACACACTTCCCGTGGTGAGAAGGGTTTGGCCACATAGTCGTCGGCACCGATCTCCAGCCCGATCAGTCGGTCTATCTCCTCGCTTCGGGCGGTGAGGAACATCAGGGGTATATCGGTCAGCGCCCTCACCTGCTTGCAGAGTTCGAAGCCGCTGATGTCGGGCAGCCCCACATCGAGGATCAGGAAGTCGGGTCGCGTCTGTTCCAGTCGTGTCAGCAACTGTTGGCCCAGCATGAACCACTCCACCTCGAACCCGTCGGTCTGCAGGGCGTAAATCAGGGTGTCGGCGATACTGGCCTCATCCTCCACCAGCCAGATGACTTTCTTTTGCATGGCATCCTCGTCGCAAATTGGCACCCCATTCTGGCATCGAACCAAATCGGATCCTATTTGCTGTTTTATTTTTCCGAAAAAGGGGCTAATATTTCGATGTTCTTTCGAATCGAAACTTAAAAATGACCAAACGTAATACTCAACAACGCCGCCACACCATAGTGACCCTGGTACAAGAGCAGGGTGAAGTGAGTGTCGACGCCCTCGCCAAACACTTTTCTACCTCCGAAGTGACCATCCGTAAAGATCTGGCCGTACTGGAGACCGGTGGTCTGCTGCTGCGCCGTTACGGTGGTGCTGTCCCTTTGCCGAGCGAGATGGTGGTCGAGGTCAACCCTGAACAAGTTTCGAACCGAAAGTTAGCCATTGCCCGTGCGGCGGCCGAGCGGCTGCGTGATCACAACCGCGTCATCATCGACAGCGGCAGCACCACCAGCGCCATGATCCCCATGCTGGGCAACAAGCGCGGCCTCATCGTGATGACCAACTCCCTCAATGTGGCCGGAGCCCTGCGCGAGCTGGAAAATGAGCCTACCCTGTTAATGACCGGTGGCACTTGGGACCCTCACTCCGAATCCTTCCAGGGGCAGGTGGCGGAACAGGTGTTGCGCTCCTACGACTTCGACCAGCTCTTTATCGGTGCCGACGGCATCGACCCGGAGCGTGGCACCACCACCTTCAACGAGCTGGTGGGCCTGTCGCGGGTGATGGCCGAGGTATCGCGGGAGGTCATTGTGATGGTCGAATCGGAAAAGATCGGCCGCAAGATCCCCAATCTCGAACTTCCCTGGTCGAGCATCCATACCCTGGTGACCGACGAGGGGCTGGCCAGCGAGGCCAGAGAACAGATTCAAGCCCAGGGGGTGACGCTTATCTGCGCCCCGGTCACTTGCTGACATCGAGCTCTGAACCATCCAACTGACTTTACGATTTGCATCTCAAGGAGAAGTGTATGTGTGGCATCGTCGGGGCTGTTGCCCAACGTGATGTGGCTGAAATTCTGGTAGAGGGCCTGCGCCGTCTGGAGTACCGCGGTTATGACTCAGCCGGTGTGGCCGTGTTCAGCGCCAACCAGCCGTTGCAGCGGGTTCGCCGTCTGGGCAAGGTGGCCGAGCTGGCCAAGGCGCTCGACGAGCAGTCCGTTCACGGCGGTACCGGCATCGCCCATACCCGCTGGGCCACTCACGGCGAGCCCTCCGAACGCAATGCCCACCCCCACGTCTCCGAGCATATCGTGGTGGTGCACAACGGCATCATCGAGAACCACGAAGAGCTGCGGGAAGAGTTGAAGGCGCTGGGTTATGTGTTCAGCTCCGACACCGATACCGAGGTGATTGCCCATCTGGTCCATCACGAGCTGAAGAGCGCCGGCAGCCTGCTGGCCGCCATGCAGACTGCGGTGAAGCAGCTGCGCGGTGCCTACGGTACCGTGGTGATGGATAGCCGCGACGACAGCCGCGTGGTGGTTGCCCGTTCCGGTTCACCGCTGGTGATCGGCCGTGGTATCGGCGAGAACTTTATCGCCTCCGACCAGATGGCGCTGCTGCCGGTGACCCGTCGTTTCATCTTCCTGGAAGAGGGTGATGTGGCCGAAGTGACCCGTCGCGATGTGCATATCTTCGATACCAACGGTAACGCCGTGGTGCGTGAAGAGCAGGAGTCCGAACTCTCCCACGATGCCGGTGACAAGGGTGAATACCGTCACTACATGCTCAAGGAGATCCACGAGCAACCCAAAGCGATCACCAACACCCTGGAAGGGCGTCTGGGCAGCGATCACGTGGTGGTCGAATCGTTCGGCAACGGCGCGCGCGCCATCTTTGACAAGGTCGAGCACGTGCAGATCGTCGCCTGTGGCACCTCCTATCACTCCGGCATGGTGGCTCGCTACTGGTTCGAAGAGATCGCTGGTGTCTCCTGCGATGTGGAGATCGCCTCCGAGTTCCGCTATCGCAAATCGGTAGTGCGCCCCAACAGCCTGCTGGTGACCCTCTCCCAGAGCGGCGAGACCGCCGATACCCTGGCGGCGCTGCGTCTGGCCAAGGAATCCGGCTACATGAGCTCGCTGGCTATCTGCAACGTGCCGGGCTCCTCGCTGGTGCGTGAATCGGATCTGGCCTTTATGACCCGCGCGGGGGCAGAAATTGGGGTTGCCTCCACCAAGGCATTCACCACCCAGCTGGCTGGCCTGCTGATGCTGGTGGCCTCGGTCGGTCACTGCCGTGGCCACCTGAGCGCAGCCGCCGAAGCCGAAATGGTCAAGGCGCTGCAAGCCCTGCCGCTGCGTATTAAAGAGAGCCTGGCGCTGGCCAAGGATATCGAAACTCTGGCCGAAGAGTTTGCCGACAAGCAGCACAGCCTGTTCCTCGGCCGTGGCAGCCAGTACCCCATTGCCATGGAAGGGGCACTCAAGCTCAAAGAGATCTCCTACATCCACGCCGAAGCCTATGCCGCTGGCGAACTGAAGCACGGCCCGCTGGCGCTGATCGATGCCGAAATGCCCATCATTGTGGTGGCGCCGAACAACGATCTGCTGGAGAAGCTCAAGTCCAACGTGGAAGAGGTGCGCGCCCGTGGCGGTATCCTCTACGTGTTCGCTGATGCCGATACCGGCTTCAAGAGCGATGAGACCATGCGGGTCATGAACCTCAACCATGTGGAAGAGGTGATCGCTCCCATCGTCTATACCGTGCCGCTGCAGCTGCTCTCCTACCACGTTGCCCTGATCAAGGGCACTGACGTGGACCAGCCGCGCAACCTGGCAAAATCAGTGACCGTTGAGTAAGTCGCTATCTGATAAGTCACTTTCTGAAATGAAAAAGAGCCGCAATTGCGGCTCTTTTTGTTTCGGCTGAGGGTTACGACAGCCGCAGGTTGGTGATGGTGACCTCGTCGAGGGAGGGCACTATGATGCCGCTGGTGATCCCTTTGGCGATGGCCTGACTGCGGTTCTTTGAGTCGGTCTTGTTGGTCACCTGGGTCAGGTGAAAGTTGACCGTCCGCTCACTGATGCCGAGGATGGTGGCGATCTCCCAGGAGGTCTTGCCCTCGCTGGCCCAGAACAGGCACTCCTTCTCTCGATCCGACAGTTCGGTCAGGTATTTCATCATATCCGGTCTGCTTTTGATCAGTTGCAGCGCGGAGTTGAAGATGTAGCTGGCGCAGAACGACAGCAGCGGAACATTTTCAAACATCAGGTCGGAGTTGGATTTGTCCTTGGTGATGAATGAGAGGATGCCGTGCTCCCCCTGCGGGGTGTGCAGCGGAAAGGAGACGCCATTGCGTACCCCGAAATCGGCGGCCAGGTTCATCACGTCGCGGCTGGCGCTGGGTAGCCAGGGCGAATCGCAGTCGAGCTTGTTCCAGAAGATCGGCTGGGTCTGTTTCAGCCCCAGATAGACCACCGGATCCTGGGTCAGATACTGGTTTTCGCTATAGGCGTCAAACCAGGTGGTCGGACAGTTGTTGAACAGTGCCACGTGGGATTTTTGCATGCTGATGGGGAAAATAATCAGCAGCCGAAAGTAATCGAAGCCCATTTGATGACTGAAGCGCTCCAGCAGTTGCTGGATATCGCTGGTTTTTGTTGCCTTGGTGAACTTGTCTATATGTTCCCAGATCGCATCGTTGAGCATTACTTTCTCCTTTTTCGATCTCTATCACACTGATCGAAAAGATTTTTTCTCGTTATTTATATTTGTGCGGTGGCTATTGGCGCCACTTATTCCGTGCGTGCTTAAAAATTATCCTGTTTTTGTGCATAAAGGCCAAGAAAATCCTCTCGTTGCCAGTCCGCCCTGCATTTGAGATAATGATAATAGTTATCATTAGTAAGATGTATTTCAATGAACAAATTATGGGGTGTGGCCCTGCTGCCACTGTCAGTCCACTTTGCTGCCATCGGGGATGAGCTGGTTGCTCCCGCCCTCAAGAACAGCATAGCTGCCGGGAAAGCCTCCCAGCAGCGGGTGGAAAAAGCCGCCGATGCCGCCGTTGCCGCACGACTGGAGCTGCAAAACGCCCAGCTGCAACTGCGTGACCTCGAAGCCTACAACCGCTACATGCAATCTCTGGTGGCCGATCAGCAAAATGAGCTGGGTAAATTGAGCCAGCAGCTTGAAGCGGTGCAAGAGACCCGTCAGGGCTTGATACCGCTGATGTTGCAGATGCAGGCAGATCTGGAACAGCTGGTGCAAAATGACATCCCGCTGCGCAAGGAAGATCGGCTGGCGCGGGTTGAACAGTTGAAAGCGACCCTGGCTCGCGCAGACGTTAGCGAGGCAGAGAAATTCCGTCAGCTGCTGCAGGCCTATCAGATCGAAGCCGAGTACGGCAGCCGGATGGACAGCTATTCCGCCGAGCTGGAGCTGGATGGTGCTCCGCGTCGGGTCGATGTGCTGGCGCTGGGTCGGGTCTCCCTGCTGGCAATGACGGCCGATCGCAGTCAGGCATGGCGCTGGTCTGCCGAGGCGAAGCAGTGGCAAGCCCTCGATAGCCAGTGGCTCTCCCCTATCGCCGAGGCGATGGATGTGGCCGCCGACAAGAAAGTTCCCCAGTTGCTCAATGTCCCCCTCTCTGTCAGCCGCAGTCAGGAGGCCCAATCATGAGAGTCACCATGAAGTGGTTCCCCCTCCTTATTGCCCTCTCCTGCGGTACCAACGCCGCTGTCGCCGATGAGTGGCAGCAGCAGGAACAGGCTCGTGAACAGCAGGCTCAGCAAGATCTGGCGACCGTTGCCAAGGAGCTCGGCACTGCCCGTGCCAGACTGGCCGAGGCCCAGCGCCTGAGCAAGGAGCTGGCTGGCAAGTTCGCCAGCAACGAGAAGCAGCTGGTCGAGCTTAACGCCCAGTGGGAGCAAGCCTCCGGCGACATGAACGAGATCTTCGCGGTCACCCGTCAGGGCGCCAGCGATGCGGTCAAGCTGCTGAGCGAATCCGCCGTCGAGGGCCAGTACCCGGAGCGTCTCGCCCCGCTGAAAACCATGGCACATGATAAACAGGTGCCGGATCGCGCCGCCCTCGCCCTGCTGCCCGCCACGCTGCTGCAGGAGATCCGCGAATCTGGCCGGATTGCTCAGTTCAACGGCAAGGTGCTCGATGCCCAGGGGGCTGCCAGCGAGCAGTCGCTGACCCGGGTTGGCAGTTTTGCCCTGCTGGGGAGCGAAGGCTTCCTGCAACCGACCGCCGAAGGCTTGAGCCCGGTACTGGGTCTGCCCGGTAGCGTGCTCTCTGCCGTTGCGGCTTATCAGGGTCAGGAAGGGGAAGTGCTGCCGCTGGATCCTTCTCATGGCACTCTGCTGGCGATGCTGGCACAGGCGCCCACCTTCTGGCAGCAGGTACAACAGGGTGGTCAGGTTGGCGCCATTATCGTGCTGCTGGCTGCCATCGGCTTGGGGATCGCAGCGGTACGGCTGTGGAGCCTCTCCCGCGAACTGGGTCGGGTGCGCCGCCAGCTCAAGAGCGGCGAGTATCACGCCGACAACGCCCTCGGCCGGGTGCTGACGGTGGCGGACAAACACCCCGAGCTGAGCATGGAGACCCTCGAGCTGCGTCTTGATGAGGCGATCCTGCAGGAGACTCCTCGCATGGAGCGCGGCATCGGCATGGTCAAGGTAATCGCGGCCATCGCCCCCATGCTGGGTCTGCTCGGTACCGTGACCGGGATGATCGGCACCTTCCAGGCCATCACCCAGTTTGGTACCGGCGATCCCAAGATCATGGCGGGCGGCATCTCCATGGCGCTGGTTACCACGGTACAGGGTCTGGTTGCGGCCATTCCGCTGATCCTGGCCCACAGCCTGCTGCAATCGCGCTTCACCGAACTCTCCAACGTGTTGGAGCAGCAGGTAGCCGGCATTCTGGCCGAGCGCGCCGAGAGCAATAACGGCGGGATGGAGCGAGCAGCATGATGCTCGACATCTGGCAACAGCTACAGAGCTTCATGGGCCGTGGCGGTCCGGTGCTCTGGGTCATTCTGGCCCTGCTGGTGCTGATGTGGATTTTGATGATCGAACGGCTGCTCTACCTCAATCTGGGTTTCGGCCCCTTGCAGCAACACCTGCTCGGTCGCTGGCAGGCCCGCAGCGAGCGCCACAGCTGGCACGCCCGGGCGATCCGCAGCCGCTGGCTGGCGCAGGCGGAGCTGGAACTGAACCGTCATCTGATCTTCATCCGCACCCTGGTGGTGCTCTGTCCCATGCTGGGGTTGCTGGGCACTGTGACCGGCATGATCGGCGTATTCGATGCGTTGGCCGCGGCCAACCGCTTTAACCCGGAGAGCATGGCGGGCGGGATCTCCCGCGCCACCATCCCCACCATGGCAGGCATGGTGGTGGCGCTATCCGGTGTGTTGTTACTCAGTCGGCTCGAGAGTCAGGCCAAGCGTGCGCTGGCCAAGACCCGGGACGGCCTGCGAGAAGAGAAGGTAATGCAATGAGACGGCAATCCAAACGCCAGCGTGACGAAGTGCAGATCGACATGACCCCTATGCTGGATATCGTGTTCATCATGCTGATCTTCTTTATTGTCACCACCTCCTTCGTGCGCGAAGCCGGGCTCGAGGTACACAGACCCCAGGCCAGTCAGGCCAAGGCGCAGAAATCTTCCAGCATCATGCTGGCGATCGGGGCTCAGGGTCAGATCTTCCTCGACCGCAAGCAGATCGATGTGGAGCGGGTGCAGGCCACCATCGCCCGTCTGCTGGCGGAGCAGCCCGATGCCAGTCTGGTGATCCAGGCCGACGAGCGAGTGCCCCATGGCAAGGTGGTGCGGGTGATGGATGAGGCCAAGGCGGCAGGCATCGCCAATATCGCTGTGGCGGTGGCGCCGAAATGAAATACAAGCTGATGAGCCTGGGGCTGGGGATTGCCCTCAGTCTGGGCATCCTGCTGTTCATGGCCACGCTGGTTGAACCGCCCCGGGGCGAGAAGGTGGCGAGCGAACAGAAGCCCATCGTCATCAATATGCAGAACGAGGTGACCGAGGTGCAGGTACGCGAGCGTCCGGTACCGCAGGAACCCGAGCCTCTGCCAGAGCCTCCCGCGGCATTGGCCTCGACACCGCTGCCGATGCCTGCCGCGGCCCCCTTGGCGGCCGTTGAGCCGAGTCTGGATCTGGTTTCCAGCCTCAGCGCGGTGCAGGTCTATGCCCCCGGAGTGGCGACCAGTACCGCACCGGTATTGAGTGGCAACTACCACGGCCAGCAGCAGGGAGCGGGCCTCGGCGCCGGTGACATGCTGATGCCGCTGCAACGGATCGAGCCGGTCTACCCCTATCGTGCCCAACAGTCAGGGATCGAAGGATTCGTCACCCTGCGCTTTAGCGTGAATGCGGAAGGTGGCGTGCAGGATGTGGAAGTGGTCGAGGCCAAGCCCAAGCGTCAGTTCGAGCGGGCGGCCATTCAGGCGATCAACAAGTGGCGCTATCAGCCGAGACCGGGCGCTACCGACAAGCTGGTGCAAGTCATCACGCTCAAATTCAAACTGGAGTCATAACTATGTTGCGGATCTGGATCTGTCTGCTGGCCCTGGTTGGCCAAGCCTGTCTGGCGATGGAGGTCAGCCCTCACTTCTCCCGTCAGCTTGAACCCGTGATGAAGCTCTATCAGTCCGGTCAGTGGCAACAAGCCCAGAGCAAGGCGTCCGGCCTCAAGCCAAATAGCGATGCCGAGCGTGCCTGGCTGGCGCAGCTGCAAGCCTCGCTGGCGGCCAATCTGCAACAGACCGCCCAGGCGAGCCGTTATGTCGAACAGGCCCTTGCCTATAAAGAGTGGCCCGAGCAACAACAGCTCCAGCTGCTGCGACTGCGCGGCGATATTCAGGCCCAGCAATCCAACTGGTCTGGTGCCATTGCCAGCTACAAGGCGGCACTGGCGCTCAAGCAAGACGATGCACTGCGCCTGCGTCTGGCTGGCCTCTATTACCACAACAAGCAGTACGGTGACGCCGCCAGTCAGAGCGAACAGTTGTTGAAGAAGGGTTGGCAGAAGCAGGCCGCCATCATTCGTCTCTCCGCCCTCACCGCCCAGCAACGTTATGGCGTGGCTGCCGATCAGGCGGCTGAGTTGATCAGCCACGAACCCAAAGAGAGCAAATGGTGGCAGCAGGCGGTGTCGCTCAACCTCTCCGCCAAACGTGGCGATCAGGCGTTGGCTCTGTTGCAAACAGCTATCGACAGAAAACTGATGGGTGATGCGTCTGCCCGAAATCAGCTGATCCGTCTCTATGCCTGGCAAGGGCTGCCTTATCGTGGTGCCCGTCTGCTGGAAGCGGCCATGGCCAAGGGACAGATGAAGCAAAGTGCTGAAAACCGCCAACTGCTTGCCCAATTGTGGGAAGGTGCCAGGGAGTGGTCACAAGCGGTCGATAGCTGGCAGCTGCTCGCCAACCAGCACGGTCAGCCCAAAGCCGCCATGCGCGCCGCCGAGCTGCTGCTGCAACAGGGCAAGACTGATGCTGCCATGACCCAGCTTGCTGCCATCAAGTCGGTGAAGGGCGAGCAAGGTAATCGCGCCAAAGCGTTGCTGGTGCAGGCACACCTTAATAAGGAGCAGTATGCCCAGGCGCTGGAACTGGCCCGTGAGCTGCAGCAACAGGATAACTGGCAGCAGAAGGCAACCAGCTGGGTCAACTATATCCGGGCACAAAGCGAAGAGTTGAGTAAAAAAGCGGCGTAAAAGAGATGCCAAGGGGTCGTTTTGGGGCGTTCAGTTCGCTTTTTCAGCAAGCGAACGCATTTTTGCAAAAAGCCCTTGTCATCCCGGCGCGGCTCCCTATAATGCGCCCCTACCAGCACGG